>X256_Zander__coassemble_133_pt1 | contig 14027 bp, 14 predicted proteins | sample X256_Zander__metabat2_high_PE_003 | metagenome-assembled genome bin X256_Zander | reverse complement strand
AGGTATTGTGCGGTTTAGTTATTATATTCTAGTTATAAATTTTTATTTTTAATCAATATAATTTATTTTTTAATAATTTCTTTTTTAAAATCAGTTGAAGTATATATTAATTCTGAATTTAAAGTTTTAATAAAGCAAGTTATCCAACAATCTCTTAAATCATAGAAGTTTTTAACACTTCCATCAGCTTCATCCCAATACTTTTTATGGATACAAGTTGTTTGTTCCCAAACTATTTTGTTTTCATCTTTTGAAATAATTTGATTTATTCTATCACAGGGCATTCCATCTAATATATAATCATTAAGTGCATTGTATGCTTTTTCTGGAGTATCTATATTAGAATTATTTATTTTATAATTTCTCGCTGCTTTCTCTCCTTGTTCTCTAAAAACTCTACATAACTCTTCTTTCATTTTAGGTTTCTTGTTTAAGATTTCACTAACAAAAATAGCTTCTCTAATTTCTGCCTTACTAATTTTATCTTGAAGCCATCCATGTATATTGTCTTTATCTATTATCTCTTCTAAAGGTTTATTTTCTAAAGTTCTACCATATTTATCATATATAGATGTTTCTAATTCATGATTTATTGTTTTATCTTTTTTTCCTAGTTTAAGTATTTCTTTTTCTAAATCTTCAAACCAATTTATTTTATTATATAACCAATAATGAATTTTTCCTAAAAATAAGCTCATTACTACAACTTCCTTCCTTTGTGTTTTTTAAATTATACCAATTTTATCATTAAAGTTCCGTAACTATTGTTACAAAAGCAAATTATTTAATTAAATTCAATAGAATTTAATTTTTTCTTTGGAATTAAAATTATAAATACAAATAATAATACTAATAATATTCCCTTTATAAAACTACTTATGCTTATGCTCCACCATACTCCATTTAATCCCAATATACTAGGCATAGACAAAATTAGCGCCATAGGTATTCTAAGCCCTGTAAATATTATACTTATAATAGATGGAATCATAGTCTTCCCAAGTCCGTTAAAAACTCCTGTTGTTGTTATTTCTATGCACATAAATAGTTGTGAATATCCTAAAATTCTTAAATATACTGCACCCATTTCTATAGCTTCTTTTTCTGGTATGAAGATAGCAAAAATACTTTTTCCTCCAAAAATTAATAAACTAGTAGCAAATATACCTACTATAACAGAAAGTAAAATAGTTATAAGATATCCCTTAAATATTCTATTCCATTTTTTAGCTCCAAAATTTTGTCCTACAAAAGCTCCTAAAGCTGTAGAAAGTCCACCTGCTGTCATCCATGAAATTGCTTCAATTTGAGAACCTACTTTTTGAACTGCTATAGCACTCGGTCCCCACCCTGCTATAATTCTAGCAATAATCATTGAGAAAAAAGAAAATAATGCATTTTGTGCTGCAACAGGCATACCTAGCTTTGCTATACGTTTTATATAATTCATATCAAGTTTTTCTTTTAAGTTTATTCTAAAATAGCTTTCAGTCCTATTCTTTATTACGTATAAAAAACAAATAGTAACTATAACTTGAGCAATTACTGTAGCTAAAGCTGCACCAACTACTCCAAGCTTTGGGAAAATACCAAATCCATATATAAGTAGTGGATCAAAAACTATATTAAATAAAAGTCCTATAGTATTTATAAAAAATGGAGTTTTACTGTCACCAGAACCGTTAAATATCCCTGTCAAAATAGGGTTTATAAAATTAAATGGTATACTAAGTGCTACAACTACAAGATAATTTGTAGCCATTTTTATAACTATATCATCTCCTAAATTAAAAAACCCTATTAGTGGTTTTCTAAGTAAAATCAAAATTAAAACATAACTTAAAGATAAAATTATATTTAACTTTATACTATTACTTATATAGTGCTTGGCTTCATTCATATCATTTTTTCCAATTGCTTGTGATACTCCTATTTCTGCTCCTATTTTAGAAATAATCATCAATGACTGACCAAACCATACAAAGAAACTTGCTGTTCCTACTGCTGCAACAGCATTGCTTCCAGAATTGCCGAGCCAAAACATATCTGTCATGTTATAAGCCATTTGTATGAAAGATGTGCAAATTATAGGCGTGGCTAAAGCTATTAAAACTTTTATTATGCTTCCTTCAACTAGATTTATTTGTTTTTTCATTCTATCCCCCTAGAAAATTAATAAAAAAAGAAACTCCTAAAGCAACTAAATTATATGCATACTTTAAGAGTTTTTTAACTATAATATTTTTTATTTTTCATAAGTTTATTTTCCAAATTTTTATAAGCTAAAATTTAATTATTCACTTATAATTTCATTCTCTTCCTGTTCTTCTTTACATTCTTCATTTTCATCCTTATTACAGCAACATGATTTTTTCTTGTCATTTACCAATGCCACAACCAATGCAACTGATGCAACAGCTAATAATGCTAATCTACCTTTTTTAATTTTCATATTATCACCTCATTATTTACTTTTAATTATTATTATAGTTTAAAGTTGTAAAAAAATAAACATGCTACTGTTTAAATTTACTATTGTTTAAAAACTTAGTTAGTTTATTAAAAAAATAAGTGCTAAAACTTATTATAAGAACTTATTTTATATCTTATAATTTAATAGTTTTAGCACTTTTTAAGTTAAATCTTACATTAAAGTTATATTAAAATATCTTTTCTACCCACTCAGCTTTTTCAATTTCTTGTTCTACTAAATCAAGACATATTTCTGGATGGATTGTCTCTTCATGAGCAATAGTTATTATTGACATTCCTATTGCAAACTTTACAGTATCTTGAATAGATAAATTATTCATATATCCATATCCTATACCTGCTACAAAAGAATCTCCTGCACCAGTTACATTTTTTACAAGAACATTTACTGCTTGAGTTTTTCCCCAAACTTCACCATTAGTATAATATATTCCATCTTCATCTAAGCTTATAAATACATTTTTAACCCCTAACCCTAAAAAATATTCACAAGCTTTTCTTAAATCCTCATCATTGTTTATAGGAAAACCTGCTAAAACTTCTGCTTCATGTCTATTAGGTTTAATAGTATCAAAATATTTCACTAAGTGTCTTATTCCCTCTGATTTAGCAGCTGAAACAGGATCTAATATAAATTTAGTTTCTTTTCCATATGTAGTAAGAAGATATTCCATAACTTCTGGATTATCTGAATCTAACACCGTATATGTAGCATTTCTTATTAACTCAGCTTTTGTTTCTAAAAACTTTTTGTCTAATGCATCGATTATGTTTAAATCTGCAATTGCAGAAACCATTTCACCATTCTCATCTAATATCGCTAAATAGGTAGGCGTACTTTGTCCTTTTATTACTAAAGAATCACTCATATCGTAGCCAATTTTCTTAGAATGTTCTAACATATTATATCCATTCTCATCATCACCTAGAATTGATATAAATTTATTTTCTACCCCTATTCTTGCCAAATTTTCAGCAACATTTCTACATACCCCACCATAGGATAGTTTAACTTTACCTGGAGTTGAGTTAAATTGTCTATATTTCTTTTTACTAAATCCAAATATATCAATAACTGACGCTCCTATAACAAGTAAAGACGATTCCGATTTTATGCTCATACTTTTTCCTCCTACTCTAACTAACTTCTTTATTTTATCACAATTTTTTGTTTTGAGTAGTGGAATTTCTTTATTAATCTACAAAATAATTATATTTTTCACAATAAACATGAATTTTTAATTTTTAAAATTTAATTTTATATTAAATTATTGGTAATTTTCTAATATATTGTATAGTTCATCTTTTTCTTCCTTAGAGCAAAAACTAGCTTCTATACTATTTTTAACTATTTTTTTTATATCTTCTTTATTAAATCCTAATCTTTCATAAGCATTTATAAACTCTTCTGTTAAACTTACATTTGAGACTGTGTTATTATCAGTACTTATAGTTACCTTTATACCTTTTCTTAAAAAGTCTTTAACAGGATGGTTTTCTTTTTTATCAACTATCTCTGTATTATAGTTACTTGTAACACACACTTCTAATGGTATATTATTTTTTATTAAAAACTTTTCTAATTCTAAGCTCTTATACGCACTAGTACCATGTCCAATTCTTTCAGCACCTAAAAGTTCTATAGATTTTAATATATTTTCTTCTTTTCCCGTTTCCCCTGCATGTATAGTAACATGTAATCCTAACTTTTTAGCTTCCTTAAACAGGTTTTGAAATAATTCTGGTGGAAAATCCTCTTCATTTCCAGCTAAATCAACTGCAACTACTCCTTTTTTAATAAATTTTTTAATTTTATTAAGTTCTTCAATATTTCTTTCTTCAGTTTCATGTCTTAAAAAAGAAACTATAATATTTGACTTTATTCCATATAATTTTTCTGCTTCTTCTTTAGCTTCAATTACATTTTCTAAAACTTTTTCACTAGATAATCCCTTATTAGTATGTAAATACGGTGCAAATCTCATTTCTATATATTTTATATTTTCCTTTGCAGAATCTTCTAAAAGCTCTAATGTAACCCTACGTATATTTTTAGATGTTTGCATGACATTTATAGGATAAGAAAATCTAGTTAAATAATCTTTTAAAGAAGTACATTTATCTTCTATTTTAACTAATTTATTAAGTTCTTCTAAATTATAAGTTGGAAGTTCTATTCTTTCCTCTTTTGATAATTCTAAAATCGTACTAGGTCTTACAGAACCATCTATATGACAATGTAAATGTACCTTTGGTAATCCTTTTATATACTCTTTATAATTTTTCATTTATTCCACCTCATGTATTTATTGTTTTTATAAAAACTTTAGTATTTTAAGTTCAACAAAAAACATTAAAATCCTTTTAAATATTCTAAAAAGCTATAAAAAATTTATATGAAAAAGAGTTAACATTTTCCTATAATTAAATGTTAACTCAAAAGAATTATTTATTTTTTTTATTATGTTTCTTTTGATTTGAAATAGCAGGTACTGGTTCTACTATGTTTTTATCTCTACTTTCAAATCTTTTGCTATTCCATGAAGATTGTTGATCTTTCTTAGCCATAAAAAAATACCTCCAAAATAATATATCTCTATTATTTTGTGAAGTCACTTATTTTTTTATTCTATTATTTTTTCTTAACTTCTTCTATTTTATTTATTAAATTGGATTCAATAAGTTCGCTTTTGCTAAAGCCTTTTCTAAAATATCTTATTTGTTTATACTTTACTCCATTCATTTCAAAATCTAAAACGTCTATTCTATCACCTGAATAAATAACAGGCTCCTTTTTTCCTTTTAAAAATATTTTAATCTCCAAAATTTAATTCTCCTCTCAAGTTAAAAATAATATTAATTATAACAAATTAAGCATAAATTTAAAAAAGCTATCTTAAAAATAATTATTAAAATTCATTTTTAAGATAGCTTTATTATTTAATTTTACCCCTAAAATTCTATAAAGTAACTTTAATTTTATTATTCATTAACATCTTCACATAAACATCCTAGTTGTTCTCTAACTATAGTTTCATCATTTTGATTAGCTAATATTAATATATAATCCCCTCGTAATACTTTTGTATCTCCTCTTGGAATTATCTCTTGATCTCCTCTTTCTATTGAAACTATAAGAGCATCATGAGGCATATTTAAATCTTTTACTAATCTATTTTCAATTTTCGAACCTTGATGAATAATGTATCTTATAAATATTTTTCCTTTTTCCATTTCCTTTGGCTTACCTTTAACTCTTGCAATATGTTTGTCAAGTAATGATTCATATATAGGTGCACTTCCTAATAAATCTGCAACTATATAAGAAACAGCACATACTATTGTAACAGTTAATAGATGAGTAAAAGTTCCACTCATCTCGCATATTAACATTATACCTGTTATAGGTGCTCTAACAATTGAAGCAAACATACCTGCCATTGCGAGTATAGTAAATGTACTTAAATATTCTGGACTAATTCCTAAAAATAAAGTAGAAACTTCACCAAATATAGCTCCAATTAATCCCCCTAAAACTAATAAAGGAAATAAAATTCCTCCTGGTGAACCTGAGCAGAAGCTTATCATTGAAAATATAAATTTAAGTACTAAAAATATAAGTGCCACCTTCAGCACAAGCTCTCCTTTCAATAGAGAATGTATTATACCATGACCTCCTGCTAAAACTTGAGGACAAAGTAATCCAAATAACATAGCGAATATAAAAGGTACTATAAGTCTTATTCTTACTGATTTTATTTTTCCATATAAATCTTGAGTTTTTAAAAGCACAAAATTATAAAATGCACCTCCAAAACCAAGTATAATTCCTAATATAATTAATAATCCGTAATATTTAAACGGTATTAAATTTAATGCTTTTGCACCTGGTATATCAAATAAAGGCTTTCTACCTAAGAATTGCTTACAAAGAAAGTCTGATGTTACTGATGCTGACATTGCAGAAAGTAATACTAAAGGTGAAAAGTTTTTATGTACTTCTTCTAATGCAAAAATAACCCCTGAAAATGGTGCATTAAATGCTGCTGCTAAACCTGCACTAGCTCCACTAGTTAATAAAAATCTTTCTTCTAGCTTTATTCTTTTAAACATTCTAGCTACTAGTTGTCCACAACTTGCACCTAATTGGATTGATGGGCCTTCTCTACCTAAGGAAAGTCCTGCTCCTATAGCTATTACGCCACCAACAAATTTATTTATAAGTATTTTAATAGGAGAAACTTTAAAATATCCTGTCAAAATACCTTCAACCTGTGGTATTCCACTACCACTTATCATTGGTTGCTTTTCAACTAGAATACCAACAAAGTATCCTGCTAATATAAGCCCTATTAAAACTAATGGAATATAGATCTTATTAACAGATATAAACTTATACATATTACCAGTAAATTCTTCTGCATGTCCTAGTAAGACTCTATAAGCAACTACTATAAGTCCTGAAAATATACCGACTAATACTCCTTCTAAAAGAACCCTAAGTTTTAATCCATGTAAAGCATCATAAAGATTTATAGTAGAACACCCACATGCATTTTTTTTAGTGTTTTTATCCATTTTCATCCTCCCTTCTTTTGTTTTCATACCTTATCATTATATTACTTTATGATTTTTTTATCAAATTTAACTTATTTAACATTCTTTTAAAAAGAATAAAATTTAAAAATATAATATTGAATTTTTATGAATATTTATTCATAAAAAGCTTGTTTTATGAATAAAATTGTATTAATATATTCCTACTATGAATATTTATTTAATTTTAAGGGGGAATTCTTATGGAGATTAAAGAAAAAAAATTATCCACATCTAAGCTACTGACATTTTTAATACCATCATTGTTAGGAATTTTATTATTTATGACACCTATAAAATATAATGGAGAAATAACTATTCCTATTGCAATTCTTTCTAAAGGAGTTTTAAATTATTTTATTGATCATATTCCTTTAGTGGCAGTTTTTATAATACTTATTTCTGCTATAACTTCAATAATTACAAAAATATTTAAGCCTAAATTTATTATGAATAATGCTTATTTAAAGAATGTTTTTGATGTTACAACTTTATGGTTCGTATTAAGAATTTTAGGTGCAATTTTAGTTGTTTCTGTATATTTTAAAATAGGACCATCATTCATATGGGAAGAAAACACTGGGGGACTTTTACTTTATAGTTTATTACCTATCTTATTTTCTGTATTTTTATTTGCTGGATTTTTACTTCCTTTGGTTCTTGATTTTGGACTTTTAGAGTTTACAGGTTCACTACTTTCTAAAATTATGCGTCCAATTTTTAAATTGCCTGGTCGTTCTTCTATAGATTGTATAACATCTTGGCTTGGTGATGGAAGTATAGGGGTTTTATTAACTAGCAAACAATATGAAGAAGGTTTTTACTCTAAAAGAGAAGCCGCTGTAATCGGAACTAACTTTTCTGCTGTTTCTATTACTTTTTGTTTAGTTGTTATTTCTCAAGTTAATCTTTCTCATATGTTTATACCATTTTACTTAACAATAACTTTATCTGGAATAATTGCAGCTATTATTATTCCAAGAATTAGACCTTTAAGTAAAATTTCTGATACTTACTATAACAATAAAAAATGTGCTATGAATGAAGACATTCCAAAGGGATATACTCCTTTTTCTTGGGGACTTGATCAAGCGGTTAAAAGAGCTTCAAAAAGCACAGATATATCTAAATTTATAAAAAACGGAATAAAAAATGTTATAGATATGTGGATTGGGGTTATTCCAATTGTTATGGCTATGGGAACAATAACTTTAATTGTTGCAGAACATACTCAAGTATTCCAAATACTTGGTGCTCCGTTTATACCACTTCTTAATTTATTAGGAATTCCAGAAGCTTATGCAGCATCTCAAACTATGATTATAGGTTTTGCAGATATGTTTTTACCATCAGTTTTAGCTTCTACTATACAAAGCGAAATGACAAGATTTATTATAGCTTGTGTATCAGTAACTCAACTTATATACATGTCAGAAGTTGGTGGCATGTTATTAGGTTCTAAAATTCCAGTTAAATTTAAAGATTTATTTATTATCTTTTTAGAAAGAACCTTAATAACTTTACCAATAGTAACTTTAATAGCACATATTTTATTTTAAATTCTTTATGTAAAAAAAGGATGTAATCCCTTAATAATTTTAAGGTTTTACATCCTTTAATATTTTACTCTTCATCATAAAATTCTAAAAATGAGTGCTTTTCTCCGCTCTTTTCAAATCCTAAAACTGAATCCATATTAACATTTTCTGCTGCTCTAAAGATAGACTTTTCTACGTCTTTAAAGTTTTTCTTTATATTTTCTATCATATCTTTAATTTCATATCTTTTATTACCAATTTTTTTAGCTGCAACCATACAAGCACAGTTTAAAGGCCAAATACCTGCATTTTGAGTAAATCTTTTAATATACATTTCTTCTATATAATACATAGGTCTTATAAGTTCTATACCTTCAAAATTTGTTGCTTTAAGCTTTGGCATCATTGTTTTAAAGTTTCCTGAATATAAAACATTAAGCATTGTTGTTTCTATTACGTCATTATAATGATGTCCAAGTGCTAATTTATTACAACCTAATTCTTTTGCCTTATTATAAAGCGAACCTCTTCTCATTCTTGCACACATATAACAGGGATAGTCTTTAGCTATCTTATCTACTACATCAAAAATTCCAGATTCATAAATATGTACTGGTATATTTAAATAATTGCAGTTATCTATTAAAAGCTCTTTTATTTGAGGATGATATCCAGGATCCATCGCTATAAACTCTAATTCAAAGTTTACTTGACCATGTCTTTGAAGCTCTTGAAAAAGTTTAGCCATTAAAAGACTATCTTTTCCCCCTGAGATTGCTACAGCAACCTTATCTCCCTCTTCTATTAAATTATAATTCTTTATTGCTTTTACGAACTTAGACCATATATGCTTTTTGTATGTTTTTCTAATACTTCTTTCAATGTCTTCTAAAGGCTTTCTTTCATTAAAAGGAACTAAGACATCACAACCACTTCCAGCTACTCCACTCATTATGTTCACCTCTTAAAATATATATTAATTTGTTTATTTTCAAAAATCTAACGAGGTTTATTATAACATCTTTAATAACTTTTGTCCTTTCAAAGCTAAAAAAGCTATGTCAAAACTTAAAAATATTTTGATATAGCTTCAGTAATTTTTTAATATATATAATCTAATGCATCTCCGCAAAGAGAAATTTTAACCTCTTTTTCCTCAAGAGTTTTCTTATATGAACATAAAAATTCATTAAGTTCATTATCATTTAAATCTATTTTTTTGTGGCTTTTTATATTAACATTTTCATTTTCCAATGTTATTTCTATATCATTAATGTCATTTTTTATATAATATTTAGAAACTGTAGCCACTTTTATTCTGCCTTTATATTTCTCATGAAAACCCATAGCTTTTCTTATTGATTCATAATCATTATTTATAGGTTGATTAAATCCAAAATGTTTTAATTGTTCATCTAAAAAACTTTGGTCTATTCCGTATCTCTCCATTAATTTTTTCTGGATATTTAAAAACTCTTCTTGAGATATATTATTTTTCTTCATGTAATCAAATATCTCTTTTGTAAAGTTAGACATACTCATTTTGCCTTGAGCTACTGCATAATATAAGTCATACATATAATTTTCAAGCTTATCAAGTTCTCTATCTTGTTTTAATTCATTAAAATCTATTATTCTATCCATAAAACTACCTCCATATAACACAATTATATTCCCATAAACTTTATTATTGCTAAAATCATTATCTATATTAAAAAATATTATACTATTAATTCTACAATTTATAAATAATGAAAATTTTTTCTATAAAAAAAGTGATAGCTATTACTACTATCACTTTAATTATATGTTCTATTAAAAATATTTTATTCACTTAACTCTAATATGTTATCTAAATTTTCATATCGTCTATATATACTTAAAGCTAAAATTGAAAAGAATATAGGTCCTATGACCATCCAAAAAGCATCTGAGTAATTTCCTTTTATTATAGGATCAATAATAGTAAATAAGTTTCCGAAACATACTATACATGTTACTAATCTAGATGCTATTTTAGCTGAAATTTTACTTTTAAAGAATTGTACAGGTCTTTCTATTTCTGTCTTATTTTTAAATGAAACAAACGCTCCTGCCATAAATGCTACTGGTAAAGTCATTGCTACATTCGTCATTAATACTAACTTTGAGAAGAATTGTGATGCACCTTCTCCTCCAAAAGAAACTAATAATATCATTATAATAACTATTATAGCTTGTATCTTCATAGCAAACTTAGGTATTCCATTTTCTATATTAGATATTTTACTTGGCCATAATTTTTTAGGCGTTCCATCTATTAATTGCTTTAAAGGCATATATGTAGCATTAAAAAATGCTCCTGTAAATGCTAAAAACATTGATAAACCTGTGAATCTAGCTATCCATAATCCTAAAGAAGTACTTATGGCTTTGCTTAAACCAAGACTTTCTCCAAGTACATAGCCTAAGTTCTCCATAACTATAAAAGTAACGTTAGCTAAATTGACATCACTACTTGATAATACTTTTTGCCAATCTATAAAAATACCACATAAAAATATTCCCAATGCATAACCTACTGATATAACTGTTGCACCTATAATTATAGCTTTTGGAAATGTTACTGATGGATTTTCAGTTTGATCAACTACTCCTCCAATCATTTCTATTCCACCAAAAGCAAATACAGCAAATACTAAAAATGATAATATTGCCATAGGAGATTGATATGTAGGGTTCGGTGAAGCTGCAAAAGTTTTTATGGATTCTATTGGTTGAATTAAAGTTCCCTTATTTGCTATTAAAACTATAACAGCACCTATTAACAGAACTATATTTAGCATCGCTACTGCTGATCCTCCAATAGATGCAACCTTTTTAACTTTATCTAATCCTTTAGATGCTATAAAAGTTACAAAAATGATCCATAAAACTGCTAATAATCCTAATGTCTGAGTGGAATTAAGCCCTAAAATACTCCACGTTGAAGTTGTATCTTTTCCAAAAATACAATTTGATAAAGGAATCCATATTGTAGCTGAAACATTTATCATCCATATTACAAAAGCTGCATACCACATAAAAGTTCCTATAAATGCATACTTTGAATTAACTGATTTTTCCATCCAAGAATATATTCCACCTGTCTCTTTCCTAAAAGCCGCCCCATATTCTGCTATCATGAAAGCTAACGGTATGCAATAAAAAATTGCACTTAAAATATACCAAGGAATTGAACTATACCCCATTAAATAGAAAGATCTTGGTACATTTGCAAAACCAAAGACAGTTGTAAATAACATTAATACCAAAGGTAGTAGTGTTAGTTTTTTTGTTGTTTGCTCTTTTTTCATATTTTATCACCTTTTCTTTTGTTTTATTTTAATAGCGCAAACTAAAAATAATGTTTTTATTATACGTTATTAAAAATTTATTTACAATATTTTAATTTTATTAATTTTTCAATTTACTTCCTTAAAATTTAATAGTTGAATTTCGACTATAATTTTAATTTTAAGTTTTAATAAAAAATAAGCAAAATTTATAATTTAATGAATTGAAGTTATGACACTCTCTAAAAAGTTTTCTTTTAGAATAAACTATTTTATCGTACAATTAAAGTTCCGAACATTAAATCATCATCATCATATTTAAAGTTCTTTTTTAATTTTAAATTATTTATATCATAAACATAAACATGATCATTACTAGCCATGGTTATTTTATTTTCAGAAAAATTTACTTCTCTCACACAATGCTGAAGATTAATTATTTTATATTCCTTACTTTTTAAATCTAAAATAAACATACTATCTTCTCCATTATCTATGGTACTTTGAATTCCATATAATCTATTATTAATAATTTTAATAAATCTTATATTATTTAATGGTATATCTTCCTCTTCCAATTCTTTTTTTTCTCTATCGTAAACTACTAATTTCTTTATATCATTATCTAAATTATCTATAGTTGGAATAAAGTAAACTTTATTATTTAAAACTTCATAACCATGTGGCAATTTCATATTTTCTATAACCTTCTCGTAATTAATTTTAAAATCCTTTGGAGAGAGACTAACAATTTTCATATTTTCATAAGTTTTACTTTCTATATTTCCAATTAAAATTATTTCGTCTTCAAAAAAGATTATTTCTGGCAGAATAATCCCTGAGATTTTAGTTTCTTTTTCTACTTCATTAGTATCTAAATTTATTTGTTTTAAAGTAGTTCCCTCATTTACATTAGTATAAGTTATATACATATAAGAATTATTTAATGCAAAGTTAGTATATTCGTGTCCTGGTATTGCCTCAACATTTAAATTTTCATCAAGAATTATTATTTTATCTTGGGCTTTAAAAGAGGATATAGCTCCTATATAATACTTATTATTATATTTTTGTGGTCCACTTACATAAGAAGGACCATTTTCGTCTATACCTTTAAAATTTATTGCCTTTTTAAATACCTTTTTTCCATCTTCATCATAAGCTACTATACTTCCATTACTTTGTTGACTTGAATTTATTACAGCATACTTAAAATCTTTATTTTTATTTTCAAATTTTGACCATTTAAGCATTAATATCCAAACTACTATAAGGAGTATTATGATAAATATTATTCTATTTAACTTTTTCATCATAAATTATGTTATTTTCATATCTTTTATAAGTATATATCACACTACTATCCGCATCATTTATTAAATCAGCAGGTGTTACTACAATGCCAAAGTGATTTAAATCTACTCCTGTAGTTGTTTTAAATGCTTTATATACTAATTGAGAACAATAAAATTTACTCGTTGTTTCTTTATCATTAAAAGCCCTGTTATATGGTTTTCCATATTGGCTTGAAGCCCAATCTCCTGCTTTTGAATCTTGAAATGTACTTGTTCCTTTTGTTGTTGCTCCCCAAACTTTTTTATATCTTCTAGTCCAGTTATCACTATAATATCTAACCCCTCCACTTGGAAAACTTTCAACATAAGAGTCTTTACCTAAAACCATGCCAGCATGTCCTACTAAGCTATCAACTCTTAATCCATCAGTTACTAAAAAAGTTCCTCGTCTTGTAGGATAAGTACCTGTTGTAAATTTTGTAACAGGCACTTCAGCATTAGACTCTTTGTCTTGAACGACTTTTAGTTCTTTAGTTTTCAACTTATTCTCAATTTCTTCAAAAGCTTTTTCTTGTTCTTCAATAGTTGGCATATAAAATTTATTATCCATTTTTTCATTTGCAAAAGCTAAAGTCGTGCCTCCTATAGTAATTAAAGAACTTATAAGTAGTACTAATAATTTTTTTCTCATAAAAATCTTCCTTAAAAATTCCTTTAATTAATATTTATGAATTAAAATTAATATTTATGAATTAAAATTAATATTTATGACTGTTTATTAAAAAAATAAT
>X256_Zander__coassemble_131_pt1 | contig 14110 bp, 10 predicted proteins | sample X256_Zander__metabat2_high_PE_003 | metagenome-assembled genome bin X256_Zander | reverse complement strand
CTAGTTATTGCTGATAGATGGTATGCTTCATCAAAAATTTGTAGTAGATGTAATATAGGGTTTTCAGTTAAAAAATTAAGTTATTCATTTAAATTATGTCTTAGTATGCTAATTGCAATAATATATAAATTAACATTTGAGTTGAAAACCCTATAATAAAAAGTTTAAGTTATCTCTAAGTGAGAGAACTTATAAGTGTGAATGTTGTGATCTAGTTATTGATAGAGATTTAAATGCAAGTTTAAATTTAAAAAATTTAGTATCATAACTTAACTATGTACTAAATATGTAGTGGTACGTTAGCCACGAATTTAAGCCTTTGGAGTGTTATAAAAAATGAAAGTAGTATAGATGAAACTTAAGTAGTCATACAAAATCAAACACGAAGAATTAGGAAATATAATTTATATGGTTTTATAACTTTTTTATAAACTTTTATAAGTTTTATGTAACGGGTGCCAAATGAACAAAAGAGAAAATTTAAATATTAGAGAATTATTTATAGGTATAGATGAAGAGTTTAAAGTAAATGGAAAAGTTAAGAGATTTATAAATTTTGACAATGCAGCAACTACACCACCATTAAAAGCTTCAGTTAATTCTATGCAGAAGTTTTTGTCTTATTACGGATCAGTTGGAAGAGGATGTGGTTATAAATCTCAAGTAACAACTAAAATATTTGAAGATAGTAAAAATGAAATTTTAGATTTCTTTAATATAAAAACAAAGCAAAATTATGATGTTATTTATGTAAAAAATACAACAGAAGGAATGAATTTATTAGCAAATAAACTAGTTCTTAAAAGTGATGAAATAATTTTGACTACAAGAATGGAGCATCATTCAAATGATTTGCCTTGGAGGTTTAAATCAGGGCTTGTAAAGTATATAGAAGTAGATACTGATGGTAGATTAAATGTAAATCAGTTTGAAGAAATGTTCTATAAGTATAAAAATAAAATAAAACTTGTAACAGTTACGGGTGCATCCAATGTTACTGGATATGTTAATGATATAGAAGGTATAAGTAATATAGCTCATAAAAATGGAGCATTATTGCTTGTGGATGCAGCTCAATTAGCACCTCATAGAAAGGTTGAAATGGAGGGAATTGCAGATTTTTTAATTTTTTCAGCTCATAAAATGTATGCACCATTTGGAGTAGGAGCTATTATTTATAAAAAGGGACTTTTTAATAAGGAAGAACCTTTTATAAAAGGCGGTGGAACGGTATTTTATGTAGGTGATGAAGATGTTATTTGGAATGAATACCCTGAAAGAGAAGAAGGGGGAACACCAAATGTTTTAGGAATAATCGGACTTGTTGGAGCTATGAAGCAAATTAAAAGAATAGGCTTTGATTATATGCAAAGACATGAAGAAATATTAACAAAAGCATTAATTATGGGTTTGAAAAGCATACCAAGTCTTACAGTTTATTCAGATGATAATTTTAAAAATAAAGTAGCAATAGGAACTTTTAACGCTAATGGAATTGATTATGATAAAATGTCTCAACGTTTAGATTATTATGGTGGAATAGCAGTGAGAAGTGGATGTTTTTGTGCACATCCTTATATAAAGCGGTTATTAGGTGTAAGTGATGAATATGAAAAAATGTTTTTAAAAGACTTCACAATGAAAAAGCCAGGAATGGTTAGGGCAAGTATGGGATTATATAATTCGGTTGATGAAATTGAACAATTTTTAAATGTATTAGAAATTATTATTTATAACAAACAAAAAAGTTATAGATAAATAATTTAGGCTATAGCATGTACATAATCAGTAATTTAATTAGAATGATTATGTTAAAATATCTTGCTATAGCCCTATTTTTAAACATTATCTTGCATAGACTTTATATTTAGGTAAATTATTTTCAAAACTTAATTTAGGAGAATCACATATCAAAGGTTTTAAGTAATTAATAGCTTCGTTTGTAATATTATTACCTTCGCTATTTATCCAATTAGTTGGGAAATATTTAATTTTGTTAGCTATTTCTTTAGCTTCAACCAAAAAAGTGGTAGATTTATAAGGAGAACTATTAGCTCTTTTTATACCAATCATATAGCCAGTTAAACCGTTAATTGCACATTTAAGAGCAGCTTTACCAACCATAGAAGCTTCTTCAAAGTCTACCTTAGAAGAACAATGTAAAGCACATCTTTGAAGTACTCCAAGTTCTAAAATTTTTACCCTGTTAGTAATATTGTTTTTTATAATTATATCTTTTAAATAGGAACTAACTCCACCTAGTTTAGCATGACCAAATTTATCTCTTTCTTTAGAACTAAAAGATTCTGATAAAAATGCACCATCTTTATTTCTTATTCCTTCAGAAACAACGATAAATACATGGTTTTGTTTATTAAACTTTAATTTCACATCCTCTATAAATTTGATTTCATCAAAGACAGTTTCAGGTAAATATATAAAATCAACAACATTCTTTCCATTTAAACAAGCTAAGGAAGCACTAGCAGCAAGCCAACCAGTATCTCTTCCCATAGTTTCTAATATAAATATTCCATTATTAGTGTAAACGGTAGAATCTAAATATGTTTCTAAAGTAGAAGTGGCTATAAATTTTGCAGCACTTCCAAATCCAGGTGTATGATCGGTATACATTAAATCATTATCTATAGTTTTTGGAATACCTATAAATTTTATATCAATACTATTTTTTTTAGCATACTCATTAAGCTTAGCAGTAGTATCCATAGAATCATTACCGCCTATGTAAAAAAAAGCTGTTATATCAAATTCATTCAATATGTTTATTAAAGCCTTATACTCTAAATCGCTTTCATTGAAGTCTTTTAATTTATAGCGACAAGATCCAAGACCTGAAGAGGGGGTATGTTTAAATAAGTTTAGTTCTTCTTTGGTTAATTCGGATAAATTAATTATATTTTCATTTAATATGCCTTCAATACCATTTAAACCTGCATAAACATTATTAAAGAATTTATGTTCAAAATTTGCTTCAACTAATCCCACTACACTAGAATTTATAACAGAAGTAGGACCACCAGATTGAGCTATTATACAATTCATTATTATTATCTCCTTTAAATAAAATATACTATATCCTTATTAGAGTACTCTATATAAATAATATACAATAAAAAACGCATAAAATAAAGAATAATGTATAATATAATTTAAAAGAGTAGTCTATTTAAGTGAATGTGTTATTATATAGTAAATAATTTAAATTTTTAATTTATTTTTATTTTAGTTTGCAAAGTTTTATATTTAAAATATTCCATATTATACATAGCTATAAATTTTAAGTTTAATAAGCTATTTTAATAATATATCTGCTATGTTATAATTTAAATAAAAACGATTTTCATATGTAAGGAGTAGTAATTATGGAAATTGAAAAATTCCTTAAAGATAAAAATATTAAGATAACAAAAGGTAGACTTGCTATATATAACATATTAAAAAAAAATAAAAATAGTATAAATGCTGATTACATATATGAAGAATGTAAGAAAAAAGGAATTAAATTAAATCTTTCAACTGTATATAGAACCATAGAAATATTTGAAGAAAAAAAGCTAATAGAAAAAATAAGCTTAGGAGATGGAAAATTTTCATATGCCATAAAAAAGAATGAACATAAGCATATGTTAAAATGTAATGTTTGTGAAAAAGAAGTGGAAATACCATGCCCAATGAGATCTATAACGGAGCTAGTACAAAATCAAACTGGATTTATGTTAACGGAACATCAGTTAGTTATGAAAGGCGTTTGCGAACAGTGCAAACATAAAAATAACAACAATAAATTTGTTAGTTTATATAAGTTATAAAAATTGAGTTACTAAATTAATGGTAACTCTTTATTTATTTTAATTAGAATGAATAAAATATCTAAAAAATGAAAAAAATAACAATAAACAGTATGTATTCACTAATGATTAAAGATTTAAAATACAATAATTATGGTAAAGTTAATTAAAAACATTTAAAATCACAAAGTTAAACAATTTCATTTTACTAAAAATATAAAATCTATGATAAAATATAGAAAATAATTCTATTTTAATAAATTATATAAAATAAGCTAAATCAATATATATGTTTAGGAAACAATAAGAATTTTTATATAAAATTATCTTGGAGGCAAAAATGAATACAAAAACACATTCTGTAATAAATGAATTATTAGTAGATATTTTTAATGATATACTAGTTATAGAACAAAGAGTTTTAAAAAATGGAAAATTTAGTGATGTATCAATAACGGAAGTGCATACTATAGAAGCAATAGGTATTGGTGAAGCAAAAAGTATGGGTGAAGTGGCTAAAACCCTAGAAATAACTGTAGGAACTTTAACTATTGCAATAAATAATCTAGTTAAGAAAGGCTATGTGGAAAGAGTTAGGTCAGAAACTGATAGAAGGGTTGTAAAAATAAGTTTAACACAAAAAGCAAAGTTACTTTATGAACTTCATGAAAAGTTTCATAGTGATATGGTAAAAGAAACGGTAACTGGGCTTTCAAAAGAAGAAGAACGGGTATTAATTACTTCACTAGAAAAACTTAATGGTTTTTTCAAAGAAAAGCACAATGTAATAATAATGCAAAATAATCAACAAAAGTAGTATTAATATATTTTTTCAAAGAAGGTTAAAAACAAAACCCAACGAATAATAATAAATTCGTTGGGTTTTGATATATGTATTAATTTACAGAGTGTAATAAGAAATTCAATAGGAATATAGCTGAAACAACGTACATTGCTATAGATACATCTTTATACTTCTTAGTAAATATTTTTACTATTGGATACGCTACGAAACCGAATGCTATACCATCAACAATGCTGTAAGTAAGCGGTATCATAACAATTACTAAAAATGCAGGGAAACACTCTGTATAATCATCAAAAGAAATATTTAATACATTTGAAATCATAAGAGATCCTATTATTATTAATATTGGTGCTATTGCACTATTTGGTATTAATTTTATAAATGGCATAAATAGTAATGCTAATAAAAATAATAATCCAGTTACAACAGATGTTAAACCAGTTTTTCCACCAGCTGTTATACCTGCTGCTCCCTCAACTGTTGACACACTTGGACTAGTACCAAATATACCACAGAAAAGTGTAGTAACTGATATTGCTCTAAAAGCTGGAGCAAATTTCTTTTCTGATTTAAGCATTCCAAGAACTTGACCATGTAAAAGACCTAAATTTTCAAACACTAAAACAAGTGCTAATGAGAATGTTGCAGTCCAAAATGGTACTGTTGCAATTTTGGCAAAGCTTAATGACATAAACACATCTTTATAGTCACTAAATTGTACTGCAGTATAATGGAATGTTGAAAAATCAATTAATCCAAATATTCCTGAAATAGCTGTTCCTAAAACTATACTTATTAAAAAGTTTGCTGGAACATTTTTAACAAATAAGAATAATGTTATAACAAGATTTAATAAAGTTATAAGCACTGTCTTATCAGCTAAATGTCCTAATGTAACAAAATTAGTTGGATGTGATACAACTAAACCTGCTTTTTGGAAGCCTATAAAAGCTATAAATATTCCAATTCCTACTGTAATAGCCTCTTTAAGACCATGAGGAATGCTATCAGCAAGTATTTTTGATAATTTAGAAAAAGCAATTATTATAAATAATATACCAGCTACGAATACAGCAGCTAACGCTTCTTTGTAGTTAAGACCAAGCTTTCCTACAATTGTATAAGTAAATAATGCATTTATTCCCATACCAGGTACTATTATTAATGGTGCATTGCTGACAAATGCAACTAATAGACAACCAACTAATGATGAGAATACTGTAGCTAATATACCAGCTTCTATAGGTATACCAGCATCTTTAAGTATGCTAGCGTTTACAGCGATAAGGTAAACAATAGCAAAGAATGATGTTAAACCTGCAATAACCTCTGTTTTTAATGAGGTATTGTTTTCCTTAAATTTAAAAATTTTTTCCATAAGTAACTCTCTTTCGTTAAATGTCTCCCTCGCCCACCCACATCTTGAAAAGACGCATCAACATTATATCATGTTTTGATTTGTAAATAAATATATAAATTTATATTTTTCTGATGGAATTTACATAAAAAATATAACAATATGATAAATAAATTACTCTAAATTTAATATTTTGAAATATTAAATTTATTAAAAAAAGAGAAAATTTTCCGATAAGAAAAAATTTAAAAAGATAACGTATATGTTTTAACAATGAAATTCCATTTTAAAATTATAATTTACAACAATTCCGTTTCAAATCTTTTATAGTTTTAATAGTTTTAAATGTAGAATATTTTGAAAGATTATATATTTTGTAAACTTAGGATAGCAAATTTATTAAAAAGTTATCGTACTTATTGAAATAGTTACAAAAATGAAGCTTAAATTTCATTGAATATATATTTTTAATGAAAAATGCAAAAAAACATGCAAAAAATATTGTAAATGGAATAAATGTAAAATATAATAAAATTATAGATATTAACTTTAAAATACATAAAAGTAAATGTTTACTTAAAATAAAGGGGTGTTCGAGATGAATAATTATAGAGTTGAAAGTGATTCAATAGGTTCTATGGAAGTACCAGAGAATGCATATTATGGTGTGCAAAGTTTAAGAGGTGCAACTAACTTTAGAATAACAGGACAAAAAATAAATGGAGAATTAATCATAAGTCTTGCTCAAATTAAAAAAGCTACTGCTATGAGTAATATGGAAGCAGGAGTTTTAGAAAAAGACAAGGGAGAAGCTATTATAAAGGCTTGTGATGAAATAATAGATGGAAAATTACATGATTGCTTTATAGTAGATGCAATACAAGGTGGAGCTGGCACTTCAATTAATATGAATGCTAATGAAGTTATAGCTAACAGAGCAAATGAAATAATGGGTGGTAAAAAAGGTGTATATGATATGGTTCATCCAAATGACCATGTTAATATGGGTCAATCTACCAATGATGTTATTCCAACTGCTGGAAATATAACAACAATCAAATTAATAAATAGAGCAATTGAATCTATGAATAGATTAGAAGATGCTTTATTAAATAAATCAGAAGAATTTAGTAAAGTTATAAAAATGGGTAGAACTCAACTTCAAGATGCAGTTCCAATTACATTAGGACAAGAGTTTGGTGCATATGCAGCAGCAATAAAAAGAGATATTAACAGAATGGGAAAAGCTGTTGATGCTGAAAGAGCTGTAAATATGGGTGGAACTGCTGTTGGTACAGGAATAAATGCAGATACAACTTACGAAGAAAAAATAGTTCCTAATCTAACTAAAGTAACAGGAATAGAATTTAAGCAATCAGAAGATTTAATAGATGGAACTCAAAACTTAGATAAGTATGTAGAAGTATCTTCAGTTATAAAAACTTGTGCTGTAAACTTATCAAAAATAGCTAATGATTTAAGATTAATGTCTTCAGGTCCTAGAACAGGAATTGGAGAAATTAACCTTCCATCAAAACAAAATGGTTCTTCAATAATGCCAGGAAAAATCAATCCAGTTATACCTGAAGTAATAAATCAAATAGCATTTAATGTAATAGGAAATGATATGACAATAACCATGGCAGCAGAAGCTGGACAATTGGAATTAAATGCTTTTGAACCAGTTATTTTCTTTAATTTATTTGAATCAATTGAAACTTTATACAGAGGAGTAGATACTTTTGTTGAAAATTGTATTTTAGGAATAACTGCTAATGAAGATAAATGCAGAGAATACGTTGAAAGAAGCGTTGGAATAGTTACTGCACTTTGTCCATATATAGGATATAAGGAATCAGCAAGAATAGCTAAAAAAGCAATAAAAACTGGAATGTCTGTAAAGGAAATAATTTTAGAAGAAAAATTATTCAAAGAAGATGAATTAGAGACTGTTTTAGACGCTAAAGCTATGTTACATCCAGGTATTATAGGAAAGAAAGAAGTTTAAAATAAATTAATATTAAATAAAACAAGCTATATTAAGGTATGTCTTTTATGCCTTAATATAGCTTGTTTATTAGCATTTTAATAAGAAGTTAACATAACTTTTTGCAATATGTGCAAAGTTATAAGTACACAAAGCTTTTAAAACTAGGGAAGAAACTTCATAACTAGAAGTATAATCTTCTCTTATTTTTTTTATAGCACTTGTTATAAATTCTATTATTATATTTATATCGCTTTGGTTTAATGGTGTATTTGCATCTAAAGATGCATTATATATAGATGTAAATAATTTATCATTACTAAACTCTTCTATATTGCCACTTTTTTTAATTATATGCATAAAAAACTCCTTTTATTATTAATTTGAAAATATATTAATAGTATTAGTAAATTAAGAAAATATATTTATTGGTTAACTTATAAATCATAAAAAACAAAGCTTTTTTCACTTATTAATATTAAATTAAATCAGTTAATAATCGGATTTTTTAAGTGCATATTTTATAAAAGCTGAAAAATAGCTAGTACTATTAGAAGTAAACCTGATAATAAAGAACTTTTGTTAGCTATTTTACTACATGATATTTTTTTCCCAAGAAATATTCCTAAAGGAATTAATAATATGCTAAACAGGAAAATACTTATAGAAGTTGTCCATAAATTTAAACCAGAAATACTTCCACCTATTCCAAGAGCAAAATTATTTAGAGTTAATGCTAATGATAAAGTAAGGGATTCCTTTAAATCTATATATCCTGAATAGTCTTGGTCAGCTTTTTCTGGGCAATTTATTAGACTACAACTTTCTAACTCTATAGAATTTTTATCGCTTTTTATCCAATTAAAAATAAACCACATTCCGATTAAAATTAAAATTAAACTTCCAATTATAGAGGCAAATTTAATTGGAATAATATAAAGTATTAGATTTCCAAATTCCATAGATATAAATGTACCAAAAGCTGAAACTAATCCTATTATCAAATTAGCGGACAAGTTTACTTTAATATTTTTAATGCCATAGGCTATGGCTACGATTAAATTATCTATACTACAAGTTAATACAAAAATTAATAGGGCTAAAATATCCACATTAAAACCTCCTTCCCTATTTTAATATATTAATATGGAAGGAATTTTGTGATTAATCATAAATTTTTGTCTAATAATAGTAGTAATAACTATTATAAAGTTTTAAATCAATTAAATTAGAATATTTTCTAGTTATTTTATAAATATAATCTCTTATTTTAATTAAGTTTTCTTCTTTAATTAGATTAGTAAAGTGGGAATTTTCTCTTTTACTTACAATATCAGAAATAGAGGTCCAAATATTTTTAGAAGCAGAAACATAATCATTTGTTAAAGGGACAGAATTAAGTGTGAAATCTATTAGTTTATATAGAGTCCTAAAATTTATGTTATCTTTATTTAAAACTAGCTTTTGTTTTTTTAGAAAATAGGCTCTATTAAAACTTTCCATAACAAGAGAATATTTTTCTTTTTCTAATAAAAAATTTTGCAAATTAAATTCTTTATAATAAATTTCATTTATTATATTTAAACATTTTATTGAAGAAATATTTTTATCCTTAACTTCTAACATAATATCTAAATCAAAATTTTTAGCTACATTATAATAGTTAATGAACTCCTCAATATTTATTGTAGAAGAGTGGGAGCCTATCTTTTTATTAAAAGCTTGTTGACTATAATGTACTTTCATAGCACCGTCATTTATTCCCCAAGTTTTAGAAACTTTATTTAATATTTCGTTAAGAGAATAGAAAGAGTCATTTTTATAACATTTATAATGAAGATTATCAAAAATTACTGGTATGTTTATTAAAGAAGAAATATATAAAACATCATCTAAAGAAAAGCATCTTTCATCATTTTCAATTACTAATCTTTTTTTGCAAGAAAGAGAAAGATAATTGAAATTTCTAATGAATCGGTCTAAAGCTTCATCTTTGTTATTATAAACTCCACCTACATGAAGAATTATTTTATGTGTGTAATCAAGATTCAAGCTATCTAAAAAAGTACAATGATAGTTTAAATCTTCCAAGGCTTTATCTAGGACTTCTTGCTTAGGAGAATTTAAAACGGTATATTGACCAGGGTGCATTGACACTCTCATATTATTTTGTTTTATGTATTTTCCTATATTTAAAAGCTCATCTTTAAAATGAATCCACCATTTAAAAGTATTTATAGGATGACTAGCTAAAGGAATTATATTTGAACTTATTCTAAATAATTTAATTCCTCTACTTTCGTTATACCTTAAAATTTCTAATAATTCCTTTAAATTTTCTTCAATTAATTTAATTAGAACTTTTTCATTAAAGTTTTTTAAAGTTAATGATCTAGTTGATTTATTTCCAATAGTTAAAGGGGTGCAAGCGTAACCTATTTTCATTAATATTCTCCTTTAGAAAAAATTTTTTATTGTAAATTTAATGTGAGTTATGGATAGAAAAAATATTCATAAAATATTTTTTAATAAAACAATAAAAATAGTAAATTTTTCGATATATTTTAATAAACTATATGGAGTGGTAAATTTTGGGGGTGATGAACTTTAAAGTTAACATAGGAGTGCAAAAAACATTGTGGTACTTATAGGAATGTAACAATAGTAATTTTGACTGCATATTATAAGGAAAGAAATCATTTTTAAAATCGCAATAACATTAAGGAGGATGATGTTAATGACAAATATTCCTTTAAAAATTTCAACTATAAATGAAATAAATAATAAAACAATAACAGTAACAATAGAAGGTGAATTTTTAGGTACAGAAGAATTTTCAATTTGTAAACTAGTAGATGAAACTCAAATGGTAGAGGTAGAAGCTGTTGAAGATTCAATAGATCCTAAGCCAAATAAAAAGGTTGTAGTTACTCAGGGCATAGATTTGTTTGAGACAGGAAGTGTGTATATTTTAACTGTAACTAGAGGACAAGAAAAGGATAAAAAAGACTTTTCGGTGACTAGTTATAAACCACCAAATACAGCAGCTGTTAGAGTATTCGGGGATAGAGTAATAAAAATTGAATTTCCAACTCCAATTAGAAATTTAAATGCTCAAGATCGTGTTAGAGAAAATGGAATTCCTAATGAGAATTATTTAGAACTTAGAAACTTTTATTTTTTATATGATAGTTTAAATATTAGTGGTTCTGATTCAGGCGATAACCAATGGCTCGGTTTAATAAGATTTGCAAGAAATGAAGATGATGAAACTATTGCAGGAAGACTTAGAGAGCATACTGTTAGAGTAGCTCCAGATTTTAAATCTATTGAAATTCAATATAATAATAAAAGTGTTGTTACAGGAAGAAATAGAGTTATAGTACACTATAGTAACAATCAAAATAATAACAAGTTAAATACTTCTAAGAAATTTAAAGATTTAACAGATTTTGCAGATCCTCCAAGATTAGTTCCTGTAATGACATTGGGATTTGATGTAAAAAAATCAGATCAAGTTGCAGAAGCTGTAAAATGTGAAGTGATAAGCAGAACGGAGCTTATAATAACTTATAATGATCCTGTTATATTATTGCAAACTTATAGAAGAGGACATTTATATATAAATGGAAAACCAGCTGTTGCAAAGTATGTAAGAAGAGTTGGAAATCAATTTAATCAATTAAAGTTTGTATTAGAATCAGGCAGTGCATTGCCTATGAATTTTGCTGATATAAGAATAGATGCTATCGTAGATGCAAATGGATATGTAACTGGTTCAAAAGAATTCTTTAAAGTACCTGTAATATCTGTTGCACCTAAAATAAAGAGCTTAACTCAAGTTGACCCACCTAATGAAGAGTCTACTGCAATGGTAGCTCTTTGGACAAAAGAAATGAAATATTTTGCTGGAAACCCTAATATGGTTGGCGTAGTTGATAATATAGCTAATTATAAATTATTTGATTTTAACAATAAAGAAATAAGTATATCTTCATTAAGCTATGATCAAATTGATAAAGAATTAAAAATAATAACTTCAAAGCTAGACTCAGGACTGTATACATTAAAAGCTGAGAACGTTGAAGATGAGCTTGAAGAAAAAATGATACCTCAACTAATACAAATAAATATTGAAGATAGAACAATTCCTAAGATTATAGAAGTAGTTTGTAGAAACTATACAGATAGTAATGAGCCAAATTATAACGTAAATGCTTTTGTAGTTAAATTTGACGATATAATGAGTGCTATAGGAGAACACTCCGCTTTAGAAACTAGTAACTATTTAATTGAATATAAACTAGATGAAAAAAGTAAACCACTTACTAATATGGTACCAATGCAAACTAAAGTTTTAGGATTTAATAATAATAAATGGATAAGATTCAATCTTCCAGAAGGAACAAATTTATTACCACAAGATGTACCATTACAAATACCAGGATTACCACCTCCAATTGATACTAAATATATTTTGCATATAGGGTATCCAATGGTTAAAAAGATAAGATATGTAGAAGATGCTTCGAGAAATATATATCCATTATGTGATACTAAACATTTTAAATCCTATGAAATTTTAAATATTGAAAAAGGTGAAAAGAGAGTAGTAGCAGATAATAAATTAAGATTCACTTACACTGGAAATAATGAAATATATTCAGTTGCACTTGGAGATTTCGATTTCTTTATAGGTGAAGGTAATAACACTATATCAAGAACTGCTATAAATGCTGAAAGAAAAGGTTGGAAGACTATTGAATTTACATTCCCAGAAGGAACTTTTGATGGAAATGTAACTGATATAAAAATAAAAACAGTGCAACATCCACTATCTACAGATATTTTTGGATCACCATTTGAAGGTGGGAGAATGAATACTGTAAAAGCTGCAAATGGATTAAGTCCAAAAGTAAAATCTATTAGCTTAATAAATAAAGATGATAATGATGGATTTAAAGCTACTTTAAGATTTGTATTTAGTAAATTTATGAGGATATTTAATAAAGACGACATTAAGATAACATTAAATAGTTCAGAAATTCCTCTAGTTATACAGGGAAATCCTCAATTTATAAATCCTCAACCAAATGGAACAGCTTTAGTTTTTGATGTTGTTGTAAAGGTGCCATATTCAGTAAGTTTAAATGATGTAATTTGGGTAAGCTTAGCTAATACAAATTATATTCAATCTAAGGATATAAGCGGAAATCCACTATCACCTTTCGCTCCAATGTTAGTAGAAAAATTTATAGCTAGTGCATTCTATTGGGGATATCAACAAAGTAATATAACTTTAAATAAGAGCTTCTTACAAGTGACTTATAATAAAGCGGTGAATCCATCTAGTATAGTTAAATTTAAAGCAGTAAATGTAAATGACAAACCTGATAACTGGAATGGAACTGTATTTACAATTCCGGCAGGAAAAATATCATTTGAAAAAGAATTAAATTCTAATGAATTTATTATGAAAATAGATTCATTTACAAAACCTGTACCAATGACAATTCCTCCTCTAAATAATACAGTAGATGTTCCTGCTGATGTTAGTATAAGCTTTGGAATAATTAAATTCTATCCTAATGAGGCTTTACCAACATTTATACCAAAAGACTCTAGTACACCTACTGGATATAAAACAGTTTATAATACAGAAGAGGCAGTTATAGTTATAACAGAAGAAAACAAATTAACAATTAAGTTTAATGAGAAAGATGCTGGAGAGGTAAATATAAATGCAGCTGGATTTGCAGAGTATAAACCAATAAAAGATATAACAGATGCACAAAATAATAATTATTTATATGAAAGTTATCAACCAACTCATATATTTCCTAATACTCCAATTTAAATAAATATAATATTTATTTAAAATCATATTTGAGAAGCTACTTTTAGGGGTAGCTTCTTTCTTTTGTCTAATAATTTAAAGAATGTATAGTATATAATAAAATAATTATGAGAAAACCTTAATATTATGAAAATAAAAAAACTATTAAATCAAAGCTATATATAATGATAAACTATTAAAAATAAGAAGTCTTAAATGATAAATTATTAAAGATAACAACATTTTGAGATAAAAAAATACATAAATACCATTATATCCACTTGATTTTTAAGCTCCTTTGAAATATATTATA
>X256_Zander__coassemble_128_pt1 | contig 14618 bp, 14 predicted proteins | sample X256_Zander__metabat2_high_PE_003 | metagenome-assembled genome bin X256_Zander | reverse complement strand
GAATAACTTCAATATTTAGTATAATGCAAGAGGTTTGTTGCCTTGAAAATGCTCTTCAAAATGGACAAAAGAACTTAGAAATTACTGTTGAAAATGTGATTAGATTGCTTAATATTTAATACTTTTACACTAGCTAAAAATAATTTTTAGCTAGTGTAAATTTTAATTTTCAATAATTATAATTCATTTAATTACTTATAAAGAAATTATATCTAATACTCTATAAATATAATTAAATTTTTATAAGCCTTAACTATATCTTGTGTTATCTAATATTATTAATTTCTCTCTATCCTAACCTTACTTCCACCTTTTCCTGCTTCTGCTGGTGTCAGTATAAGTTTTACTGGAACTCTATTTTTTATAGCTTCCACGTGACTTATAATTCCAACCTTTAATTTTTCATGATGAATTTTTTCTAATGAATTCATTACTACTTCTAACAAATTCTCATCTAACGTTCCAAATCCCTCATCAAGGAAGAATAACTCAAGTGGTGCTGTTCCTTTTAATTGAATTTGCGAAGATAAAGCTAATGCAAGAGACAATGATACAAGGAAGGTTTCTCCCCCTGAAAGAGTAGTTGCATCTCTTCTTGCTCCTCCATTTTTATAATCCCTTATAATAAACTTTCCATCTTCATCAACTTCTAAACCATAATTTCCATTAGTTATATCTTTAAGTCTTTTAGATGCTTCAATAGAAACATACTTTAATTGATTAGTTGCAACAAATTCAACAAACTTCTTTCCTTTAAATAATTTTTCTAAATCATAAAGAAGGCCTAACTTTTTCTCAAGCTTTTTCTTATCTTCTTCTAAATCTTTAATTTCTAATAATTTTTTTTCTATTAAATTTATTTCATTCTTTAAATTTATTTTTTGTTCAATAAGCTTGTTTTTCTCCTCTTCTTTGTTCTTTTGTTCCTCTTGGATTTCAAACCATTCTTGCTCTAAAAGTTCTTTACCATTAATTTTCCTTGTTAGGTTATCAATAGTACCTTCAATTTTTAATCTTTCACTTTTGTATTCTTCTACACTACTTTTTAGTGTTTGAAGTTCTTCTTTTGAAATTTTATTAGCTTTTGCCTCTTCAATTCCAGAAAAATAATTTTCTCTAAGAGAATTTTCAAGCTTTTCTTGCTCTTCTATTTTTCTTTGCTTTAATCCTTTTAGATTACTATCTTCTTCTATAAATTCATTGTTATTTTTCTCAAATTCTAAATCAATCTTACTCTTCTCTTCATTACATAATTTAAATGACTTTTCTATATCTTGAATTTCATATTTTATTTGTTTTAATGAAACCTCTAAATTAGAATAATTGCCCACCTTTTCATTTAAGAATTTTATCTTATCATCTTTAAAATTTTTCTTTTCTTCTAAGGATTTAGTTTCTGTTGCTATTTTAATTTCCGTTTCATGGAGATTTTTTTCACTTTGTTCTTTTTGCTCTACTAAAAATTCTAATTTATCTTTGTATGATTTAAGTTTTCCTTGAATCTTATCTTTTTCCAAATCTTTTTTCTCTAATATATCTTTTTCTTTTATAAAATCTTCTATATTAGTTTCTTCTTTTAAATTTTCTAACTTTTTATTGTTTATATTTAATTCTTTAGATTTTTCTTCTAATTCTTCACTTTCTTGTTTTATAGATTTTTCATCATTTAATATAAGGCTTTTTGTAGTATTAGTTTTTCCTTCTAAAGAAATACTTTCTTCTTTGATTTTATTTATTTCTTTTTCTAAATCACTTTTTCTTTCTTCGTAAAAAGCCTTTTCTTTTCTTAAATTTTCAAGATCTTGTTTTAAAACTTCTAATGGAAGTTCTTTAAAATCTTTTCCTAAAGCTTTAATTTTAATTTGATTTTCTTCTAGATTTTTGTTTTCATTTTCTAATTTAATTTCATCTCTATTTATATAATTACTTAATTCCTTAAGTTTCTTTTCTTTTTCTTCTAAATCTTTTTTTATTTCATTAAAATCAAATTTAACTTCATTTTTTAGTTTATCTAAATCATGATGTTTAGAACCACATACAGGGCAAAGTTCACCCTCTTTTAATTCTTGTCTTATTTTATGTGCTAAAACTTCTATTTCAAAAGACTTTTCATTTTCTTTAAGTGTTTTTATATTATCTTTTAAGTTTATTTCTTCTTTCCTATTTTCTTTTAAACGCTCTGAAACCTCTAAAATTATTTTATTACTATTTTTGATTTTCTCTTCTAATTCACTATTTTCTTTTAATAACTTCTCATTATTATTTATCTTAACTTCAAGCTCTATTAGTTCAAAATCTTCACAAGGTTTTTTAAGATTTTCTAATAATAATTCTTTATCTTTAAGTTCTTCAAGTTTCTTTTCTAAATCTTTTTCTAAGTTTTTCTTTTCATTTTTATTTTCATCTAAAGACTTTCTATATTTTCCTAATTTTTTATTTATTTTATTAACTTCATCTTCTATTCTAATTATAGAATTAGAAATATCATTTCCTAAACAAATCTTTTCTCTTAAATCTAAATCTACATTTAAACTTTCTAACTTTTCTTCTTCTTTCTTTATAATTTCCCTGCCATTTTTAACTCTCACTTCATTTTCATTTATTAATTTTATATTTCCTTTTTCTGTTTCTTTAAGATTTTTTAAATTCTCTTCTATCTTTAGAATCTCTCTATTTAAATTTTCTATTTCATTTTTTATTTTGATTCCATCGTTTATTTTTTCTTCTTCTAACTTTAATATAGGAAGTTTATTTTCTTTTCTATCTTTTTCACGCTCTAAGTTTTTGTAAATTTCTTCTTTCTTAATCTTTATTTGTTCTAATGATTTTTCTAAGAAATTTCTTTTCTCTTCAATTTCTTTTAAGTCTTTTATAATTTTTTCAAAACCCTCAATATAAGGATTTACATTATTGAAAGCTTCCCCTAAATCTATTTTTCTTTCTTTGTTTTTAAACTCTTCTCCTCTTTCCTTTAAAGCTTTTTCTTTTGTTTTTAATTCTTTAAGTTCATTTTGATTATTCCAAAGCTCTTTACTATCTTCAAATATAGTTTTTATTTGTTCTAATTCTTTATTTATTAGGATTTCTTTTTCTTCTAAATTTTTAAATTCTTCTTGCTTAATATTTTTGTTTTCTTCTGTTATTCCCTCATAGCCTTTTAGTTTATCGATTAATATTAAATTAGAAGTTCTCTCTTTACTAATTGCTTTTCCTAACTTAAAGGCTAAATTATCTCCATACTTTTCAAGAGAAAATAATCTTTCAAGCATGTCTCTTCTGTCTTTTCCCTTTAAAATTAAAAATTCACTAAATTTTCCTTGAGGTAATACAACTGTTCTTGTAAAATCATCTATACTAAGTCCTATAATCTCTTCGCATTTTTTATCAACAGCTGATTTTTTATCCTCTAGTACTTCTTCATTTTTTTCTTCTATTTTAATAATTTTTGCAGATGAAGAGTGTGGGTTTCCAGTTTTTTTATCTCTTTTAATTTTTCTATCAACACGATATCTTGTTTTTGAGATTTTAAACTCATAACTTATATCTAAAGTATCACAATTTGTATTTATATAATTTGTACTATTTCTTGCAAGTTTTCCATAAAGAGCTAAGGTTATTCCATCTAAAATAGTTGATTTACCACTTCCAGTAGGTCCAAAAATTCCAAAGAAACCTTGAGAAGTTAACTTTTCAAAATCAACAACTTGCTGTTCAATAAAACTATTTAATCCTTTTATCTTTAATTTAATTGGTTTCATTTTCTTCATCCTCCTCAGATACTATTGAAAGAAGTAAGTTTACAAGCTCTTCATTAGGTTCTACATCTCTTTCTTTTTTATAAAATTCTTTAAATATATCCTCAAATGATTTTTTTGAAAGGCTTTCTATTTCTAAATCCTCTTCGTTAGAAGATATTTTAGGTATTATCTCTAAAATATCTTTCTTTAAATCTTTCATTTCTTTTATTTGATCTTCTCTAATATACTCATCTGTCTTAACTTCAAGGTAAACCCAACATTCTTTATCCTTATTTTCAGAGCATCTATTTATTGCATCCTCTATAGAATCACATTTCCAAATTTCTATAGGCTTATAAACATCAAGCTCAATTTCATTGATTATTGCTTCTTCCTTAGGCTTAACATCAATTAAAAAACACTTTTTCTTAAATCCAATTTCGTTTTTATTATAATGAATTGGAGAACCTGAATATCTAGCTTTCTTCTCTGTTCCAGGTACAACTTGAGGTTTATGAACATGTCCTAATGCAATATATTGAGCCTCTTTTGGAAAACAACTTGAATTAACAATATAACTTCCACCAAGAGTAATATTTCTTTCAGAACCACCTGCTTCGCTTCCCATTGTAAATAAGTGTGATATAGCTAAATTTATAGTATCTTCTCTATAATTACTTTTAAGGTTATTAAATAAAAGCTTTATTCTATCTCCATAAGTTTCAAGTCTTTCTTCTTCGCTGTCCATATCACCATATAAAACCTCATTAAGTCTTTTTTCACTAGGATATGGAACAGTTAACATAACTGCCTTTTCATTATTAATTTCAACCTCAACAAAACCTTCTCCTGAATTTAAAACCTTATGCATCCCATAATCTCCAACAGGCACAATAGTTTTTGGAGTTCCAACCATTATGATTCCATGTTCCATTGCAAGAGGAGTTGCTGCTACTAATCTATCTGAACTATCGTGATTTCCTGCTATAGCAACTATTAATCTTTCACCATTTGAAGATAATTTCTTTAAGGTATCGTAAAACATCTTTTCAGCCCTAGCAGGAGGATTACTGCTATCGTAAACATCTCCTGCAATAAGCACTAAATCAATCTTTTCTCTTTCAACTATTGAAACAAAATCTTTTAAAAATGCTTCTTGTTCATCCATTCTACTCTTACCCTCTAAGCTTTTGCCTAAATGCCAATCCCCTGTATGTAAAATTCTCATTTTTTCCTCCTAAATGTTAAATTTAAACACTAATAATTTTATTTTATCATAATTTATACTTCATTAAAGTTAATGAATTTTTTAATACAATATTTATTATATCCATTTTTTAGTATTAAATCTAAAACACTCTAACAATTTAAAACTTAAACTTAGCCTATTAAGTTCTAATATTATGATTTATAGGTTTAATATATACTTTATGGTAAAATAAAGCTTATGATTTATAATTTTATATCTCTATTAATTAATAAAAAATATTTTACTTATTATAAAAATCAATTATACATAGAATTAAAATATGGAGAATTTTTTTATGAAAGAAAAGCTATTAAACATTTTAGAAATTTATTTTATACTACTTTTTATAGTTCTTTTCTTAACTTTTCTACAAACCAAGCATGAACAATTACTAAGATTCATTGGTGGTATATTTGCATTAATTATAGTCATACATAGAAAAAGAAAAAATGTCAAAAATAATAATAATTAAATTAGGGGTGAGAGATAATATTTGTATTGGAGAAAAAAATGATTAGATTTTATAGTTTTATAACCGTTTTAATTATATTAATAATATTTCTATATGCTAAAACACAAAATAGAAATTTGTTAACCCTTCTCTTTATCACCATAAGCTCAATACTTATCTTTTTAGAACTAAGAAAACTAAGATATGAAAAAATAGATGATGAAGACGAATTTGAAGAAGAGTAATTTAATATAATTGCTCTTTTTATTATGATTTTTGTTTTATAATTATCTTAGAGATATTTTAATTTTGAGGTGATAATATATGAATAACTTAAAATATATCCTATAGAGTAGACACTATAAAAAAAGTCTAATCTATAGGATTTTTTATGTTTATAATAAAGTTAAGAAGTGAACTTAAATATAACTCAAATATCTATATATAAAAATTCTCCTTTGTTAAATTTATAATGTTCCCTATATATTTTAATGATTTTGAGTATTTTTTTCTTTAATTTCAATTTTTCTTTCCATAGATACATCTAATTTGGCTTCAATTCTGATTTGATTATCTAATATTATAGCTATCCCCCATAAAGTTCCTGCAGTTATCATTGAAGCCAGTAAAATTGAAATTGCATACACTATCATAAATTTACCTAGTATTTGTTCAAACTCATTTGTAAATCCAACAGCTTTAACTATAAGAAATATCGCCCCAATAATAGCCAACCCTCCTACTATACTTCCAATTATTTTTAGAAATAAACCTAACTTACTTTTCTTGTATTTTTCCATAATTATAATTCCTCCATTTGATAAAAATTTTATGATATGTAAATTGTAGCATAATATTTTTAAAATAAAGTTAACGATTAATTGCGTAACACAAAATTAAACAATTATCTCTATTAATTCTGTAATAGCATTAAAGAACTAAGTACTAACCAATCAAAATATAAATAGTTCTTTTAATAAAATTTCTTCAACCTACACATAAGATTGTATAGAGATTTTACTTTTTAAATATTTATTTACATCTATACTTTATAAAAAGTTGTAATATATAGTTAAAAGGTTAAAAGTGGTGATTGATGTGTACAAAATGGATTTATTTAATGAGTGTTATATATTATTTGAAGATAATATGATTACATTTCACGCTAAAAATAAAAATTATAAGTTAAAGGATGATATTTTCAATTGTTTATTTTTAAAACATACTGTAATAAGAAAAAATAGAGTTGATATGTTGATGTTATTTATTAAAGAATGTTTAGAAGACTGTAAACTAGATAAAAACTATAATTTAGATAATGCATATTCTTTAGTTCTACAATTTTATCATACTGTTGAAAATGAAGTTAAAGTTAAATAAATGATGCATTTTAATAATTAATAAAATTTTAAATCAATTTTTAAAACAAAAATATGGTGGTTCTTCCTAATATCATTTATCTATAAAATAACATTACTAAGGACCACCTTCAGCACTCATATATTCTTTTTTAAAAAATATCTTTTATACCCTTTTGGGCAATCATCTAGTATTCCAAAAATTTTATAGCCATATTTAATGTAAAAATCTTTAGCTTGAAATGTAAAAGTATCTAAATGTATAAGATAGCATCCTTTTTCTTTAGCAATTCTTTCAACTTCATCTAAAAGAATTTTTCCAAAAGATTTTTTTCTATATTCCTCTTTAACCCACAAAGTATCTATATAAAGACAATTCCAACAATACATTCTTGATACTATTCCAGCAATAATTTCATCTTGAATTTGAATAATTCTACTAATTGAAATAAACTCTTCTTTTTGTTTAATTGGAACTTTTGATAGATTATATTCAACTATTCTATCAACTAAAAATTCTTCTTCTTTTTTATTACAATTTCTTACTATATAATCTCTCATAAATTATCTTGGAAATGCTCCATTATTTATATCAATGCAAATTCCATTTATATATTCTGGAACTTCAGTTGATAGCCATAAAATAGTCTTTGCAATTTCTAATGGTTTTGCAAATCTTTTTGTATAAGTACTTGCCCTTAAAGAATTTTTTCTACTATCCGGTATAATTTTTAGCATTTCTGTTTCAACTGGTCCTGGTGCAACTGCATTTATAAGGACTCCCTTATCCCCTAATATTTTAGCAAAACTTTTTGTAGCGTTGATTAATCCTGCTTTAGTTACTCCATACCAAATATCAGGATGTCCAATTTCCCCAGCAACAGAAGCAACATTTACAATTCTTCCAAATTTGTTTTTGATCATACTTTTAGAAACCTCAATTATAAGTTTTATAGGTGCTTCAAGATTTACTTTTAAAATACTTTCCATATCATCCTTAGGATAACTATTATAAGATAATGAATTCATTATTCCTGCATTATTTACTAAAATATCGATTTCGCCTAAGCTATTTATTAGATTTGGAATATCATCAACATCCCTAAGATTAAAATTAATTTTTCTTAAATTTTCTCCTTCATCAAAAGGAAAATCTTTAAAATCTCTCCCTAAAGCAATAACTTTATAATCTTTTTCTAAAAAAAGTTGTGTAGTCTCTAGACCTATTCCTTTATTACCCCCAGTTATTAAAACCGTCCTTTCCATTTTTTCACCTACTTTAAGTATATTTTGTAAACAATATCTAATCTTTAAGTTCATTGTACTTTTAAGAATATGTTTTTTCAAATAATTAATGTAAATTTTTTGTAAAGCAAAAAGCCACCTTTCAAAAACAAATTACATCTTTAATTTGCTTTAAAAAGTAGCTTTTATTTCTTATAAAATACTATCTAAAAATAATATTACTCTTCCCAACCTTCTGGGAATTCTGCATTATGGTAAACTTCTTGAACATCCTCATCATCTTCTAAAAGATTTAACATTTTTTGGAATGATTTAGCTGCAACTTCATCTATTTGAGTGTAAGTATCTGGTATCTTTTTAACTGAAGCTTCTAAGAATTCTATTCCATTTTCTTCTAAAGCTTCTCTAACAGCACCAAAATCTTCTGGTGTTGTTGTTACAACAAAAACTTCATCTTCTGAAGCAAAGTCCTCTGCACCAGCATCTAAAGCCATCATCATTAACTCGTCTTCATCTGTTGAATCAGTTCTTTCTATAACCATTTCACCTTTTTCTTGGAACATGAAGCTTACACATCCTGATGTTCCCATGTTTCCACCACCCTTAGTGAAAGCACTTCTTACGTTTCCTGCTGATCTATTTTTATTATCCGTTAATGTCTCAACTATAACTGCAACCCCTGATGGACCGTATCCTTCATAAACTATTGTTTCAAAGTTTACTGAACCCAACTCTCCTGCAGCTTTCTTTATAGCTCTTTGTATAGTATCATTAGGCATGTTTGCAGCTTTAGCTTTTGCAATAACGTCTCTAAGCTTAGCATTAGAATCTAAATTAGATCCTCCATTTCTAACTACAACCATTAATTCTTTACCTATTTTAGTGAATACTTTTCCTCTTTTAGCATCTACTTTACCTTTTTTAGCTTGTATATTGTGCCATTTTGAATGTCCTGACATCTTATGTACCTCCTATATATAAATCCTTGAATTATTGCGTAAATCTTATTAATTATATCATAAATCAATTATTTTTTTCAACTTACCACTATTGTTCAAGTTCTTTAAATAACCTATTTTCTTCCTTAAAATAAACTCCCTCTTCACTTTCTTCAGTAGTAACTTTACCATTTGTACTCTCAATTATTTCAGATTTCATTTTCTCTAACAAGCTTTCTTCACATAATATATGAATAATAACCTTATCTGTATATTCAGTATCTTCTATATACCAGTTGTTTTGTGCACATAAATATTGAATTTTTCCCAAAAGATCATATTCTAAATTAATAGTAAGCTTTAAACCATCTACTTTTTCTACTATTCCACCCTTTTTAACAGCTAAGGCTGCACCTTTTGTATAAGCCCTAGTAAGTCCCCCTGTTCCTAAAAGAATTCCCCCAAAATATCTAGTAACTACTACCACACAATCTGTAAGTCCATTTTTCTTTAAAACTTCAAGTATAGGAATTCCAGCAGTTCCTTGTGGTTCTCCATCATCACTATATCTTTGTATTCCCATGTTTTGTCCAACTATATAAGCATAGCAATTATGTCGTGCATCTTTATATTTATTTTTTATCTCACTTAAGAACTCTTTTGCTTCTTCTTCAGTAGTCACTCTTTTAATATGACCTATAAATTCAGATTTTTTTTCCTCAAATCCATCCTCTGCTCTTTTTTTAATCGTTAAATAACTCATCTATTCAATCCTTTCTAAAAAAATATCTCTAATATTTTTTATTCCCTCTTCAATATCTAAAATAGAAGCTTTGGAAAAACTTAATCTAAAATATTTATCTCCACAGTTTGGAGTTTTAAAAAACATAATACCTGGAGTTATAAGTATATTCTTCTCTCTTAAAATATAAAAAAGTTTTTTAGAATTTATATTAACATCATCATTTATTTTAAGGAAAAAAATCAATCCCCCTTTAGGTTCATTAAAACTTACAAACTCACCTAAATACTTTTCTAAACATTCTTTCATATGTTTATATCTAATATAATATTCTTTATTTAAAAAACTTATATGATTTTCCCAAAGTCCATTATGAATATATCGTTCAAGTGCCCTTTGCATTAAACTAGAAGTTGAAATATCCGTATTAACCTTACAATTTTGAAAAGCTTCTATAAATTTTTTAGGAGGAATAACATACCCAATCCTTATTCCTGGGAGAAATATTTTAGAAAAACTTTTTATATAAACAACTCTGTTCCATTTATCAAGTTCTTTAAATGTTTTATATTTAATATCTTCACAGTAAATAAGTTCTGATAAATAATCATCTTCTATAATATAAAAATCATATTCTAGCGAAAGTTCTAATATTCTTTTTTTCTTTTCTAGGCTATAACTAATTCCCGTAGGATTTTGAAAATAACTCATAGCATAAAAGCATTTTATTTTATGTTTTTTTAATATTCTTTCGAATTCTTTTAAGTTTATTCCATCACTTTCCATAGAAACTTCAAAAACATTCGCTCTTCTACATTTAAAAACAGACAAAGCTCCACTATAGGTTGGCTTTTCTATAATAACACCATCATTAACATTTATTAAAGCTTTAGATGCAATATCAATTCCTTGTTGAGCACCTGATACTATAAGTATGTTATTTTCTTTTAAACGTCCACCCCAAAAATTTAGATTTATCTCTTTTCTAAGCTTTTCATATCCTAATACATCTTGATAAATTAAAGCATTTGGCCCATCCCTATCTAATACTTCATTTAATACTTCCTTTAAATCTTTTATAGGGAAAAAACTACTTTCTGTTATTTCGCCAGTAAAATCTATAAAATTTTTAAACTCATTAGAAATATATTGTTTTAAAGTTTTAGAATATTCTCTTTTAAAAATCGCATCTACGTCCTTTTTTTTTGCATAAGTTCCACTACCCATTCTTTGAGTAGCGTATCCTTCTTCTTTCAGTTTCTTATAAGCATTTATTATCGTAATTTTATTAACATTTAAAAATTCGCTTAAAACTCTAATAGTTGGAAGTTTTTCTCCATCCTCTATTTTATTTTTATCTATTAAATTTTTTATATGATTTTTAACTTTAATATACTTAATTTCTTCCTTTGAAAATTTTAAATAATATTTTTCCATCTTAAAATCACCGACTTTTTGTTATTATAGCCCACTATACGAATATGCATTTTCTTTTATGTTACTTGTCCCATTAAATCCTACAACTACTCTCTTTTCTTTTCTTACTATATCTTTTTTTAGTAACTCATTTAATACTTCTTCTATGGATATATCAACCTCTTCAAAAATTCTATTATTTTTTATTTCTTCAGAACTTAAAAATTTTCTATTTTCTCTCAATATATCTAACAATAAACTAGAACTTTTCTTTATATTTAATGTTAAATACTTATCTATATATTTTAAAATATTCTTAATAGCTTTTTCCTTATCTTCCTCACTAAAAAATAAATCTTCTACAACACCTTTCCATTTATCATTTAAATTTAAACATACAGATATAGCATCCTTACTTACCATATAACCTTCATCAATTATAAACAACTTTGAAAAGCTATCAACGCATCTTATAGCTAAAGGAAAAGCAGTATACTTATCTTGATTTGATATATATTTTTTACAAACCTTTATATCTTTTAATAATTGACCTAAATATACTAAACTCCATTTTTTATCATCATTACTTACTGTGTACCTTAAACTATTAAATCTATCCGTAATTTCTGAATCCTTTGAAATTATAAGTCTTGATGAATTTAAATCTTTTTGTATGCATTCATGTAAATTGTTATTCATTTCAAAAAAATTTTGTTTTGATATTGCCTTAATATGTACTGGCACCTTATTGGCTTCAGTATATATATTTTTAACACCTTCAAATTTTTCATTTAAAACTAATATGATATCAATATCTGATTCTTCCCATAAATCTCCTGTTATCATACTTCCAAAAACCATAGCCCCTCTTATTGCTTCACTTTTTTCAAATTCACTACACATTTTCTTAAAGGCTTCTTGATACTTTAATATAACATTAGACATTTTAGCACCCCCAAATTAAACTTATTAGTAATTATAATACATTATTAATATTTAATGAACCATTATACTCTAAAGAAATTATAATTTTTCCCAATAAAAAAACAAATATTTATATTTTATAAATTAGAAAATTTCCTTTTCTTCATTTATATAAACATTTGTTTTTACTAGTTTTAAAGTTTTTAATCTTTAAATTTTTTTAATAGTTCTTATGTATATAGTGCTTTAGATTATAACATCTTTAAAATATATATTTTTTTCACAGTTACAGTTTTTGCATTTAAAATAATGTAAACATCCATTATCTATAACTTCTACTTCTTCACCATTTCCATAACTATCCCTAAATTCTTGAACTCGACCTAAATCATTCATTAATTTACCGCATTCTACGCATTTAACATTTCCATCTATAAGCTTATTGCAAAGTGGACATAATTTTTCCATAAAAAAATCCCTCCCTATTCTATTTTATTTTGTAACCTTACAAAATTATTATTCATAAAGAGGGTTTATTTATATGGATTTATATTTTTTCTAAAGATTTCAATTCTTTTTTCTACTAAACATAATAAATCTTCCATAATATCTAACATATCGTTAGATAAATCAACAGCCTTTTTAACCCTATGCTTCTTTCCATAAGCATTAGCTTGATAAAGACTAGAAGCTGCTGCCAAATTTTCTATTTGATAACTTAGAGAAAATATTATATCCAATAACGGCTTTACTTTTCTTTCATAATATATAAGCTCCACTTGAGATATTGGAATAGACTGAATATCATTGTTAATACTCGCTGTTTTATTTATTAAGTCCGCTATATTAGAAGATTTTTTTTCATTTACTGCTTTTAATATTTCATCTAATTGCTCTTTTGTTAAACTCATATCTATTTGATTGTTTACTTGATTTAAGACAGAATCTTTTTGCTCATCTGACATATTAAAATTATTTAAATCATAAAAATCACTAATATTATCACTATTATTAATGTTTCTAATAAAACTTTCATCATCTTCATCTATAGCAAGAAACATGTTTAAGATTTCATTATCATAAAAATCCACTAAAAAGCCTCCTTCCCTATTTGAATTATACTAATTTTAATTTTGAAATATTACAAATATAAAAATATAACCTTGCTTTAATTTTTAAAATTAAACTACCTTTCATTAGTTGTATTTTAAAAAGTTTATACTAATACTACTTCATACACAATTAGAAATAGTCTTTATATATTCATTATTTTAAAAACACCTATTTATCAAATTAATACTTATATTCAGTTTATAAATTTAAGTCAAACATTAGCTAAAACATTCATACTATATAAATAGAACACTATTATTGCATAATAGTTAAGCATTGAATTTAGAGGGGAAATATGAAGTGTACTTGTTCTTTAAATAAAGATTATAAAATAATTGGACTTTGTGATATAAAAACCTTTAATGATAAAATAAATGACTTTAAAGATAATTCTTGGACTCAAATAATAATAAGCAAAAAAATACAACTTCCTTCCACTAAACCTCCTATTAAAAACATAACAAAAGTATATTTAAATATAAAAATAAATTCTAGTAAAATAATAAAAACTCCTTCCTCTGATTTGTCAAACGTTGAAGGCTTAATCCTTACTGGAAAACTCCTTTTAATATCAGGTAACATATGTGAAAATATAATTTATACCTCAGATACCCTTAATAATTCAGTTCATTCTTTAAAATTTAATATTCCTTTTAGTACTTATATAATTGTAGATAAAGATTCAGATTTGGAAAATGATTATTTTTGTATCTTTCATTGTGTAGAAGATGTTTTTATAACATCATTAAACGAACCAGCCATAAATAACAGTATAACCTTATTTTTATTTGCTCATAAAACTTTACTTATAGAGCCAAAAAAATTGCCAAACCTATTTATATTTAAAAATTTAAATGATGAAGAAATGGCAATAATTGAATTTAATAAGGATGATATGAAATTAATAGTAACTTCAACTAATAAAACTTATGGTGGAGGTACTAGGGATATTGCTTTTAGATTTGAATTAAAAAATTCAGATAAAAGTGTTACTAAAGCTTCTGGAATAATCCTCGAAAACGGAAATGCAAATAATTTTCAAGATACTTTAGATGGATTTGCCTTTAAAAATGGTGATAAAATCGTAGTTTTTCTTAAAGATAATAATAAATTAACATTAAGTAATTCTAAAAATCAAGGAGAAAACTATGAGATACCAAGTGGAAAAGATCAAAATTTTGAAATAAATATAGATGATATAAGACCAGTTTTAACTTCAAATAAAATAATAGTTAAATCTGAAAACAATGAAGAAGTTCTAAATATCAGCTTTATTAAAGATGCAGAAAAATTTTTTGTATCCTCTACTGAAATAATTCCAGATTCATCTTCAAATGAAGCTTATTTTACTTTAATTCTAAAAGATGAAAATGGAACTACTTTATTAAAGTCTACTTTAAATTCTAATGAAACAGCTAATGAATTTAAATCTAACATAAATAATA
>X256_Zander__coassemble_126_pt1 | contig 14697 bp, 13 predicted proteins | sample X256_Zander__metabat2_high_PE_003 | metagenome-assembled genome bin X256_Zander | reverse complement strand
CTGTTACCACCGTGAAAGGGTGGTGTCTTGACCGCTTGACCAAGGGGCCATAGTCAACTCACATACTTCATATCATTATGACTTTTATTTCTTTATTTTTCGCCATCGCACTAACGACCCGACATAGACTATATTACAAAAAAATTATCTAACTGTCAACACTTTTTTTAAAAAAATATTCAAATTTTGTTACATTCCTTTAATAATTATAATTTTATTATGAAATAGCCTTATGAAATAGCCTTATTTAATAGCATTTTTTATTAATCTTTATAACTTTGCTAATAACAAATTTCTTTGTTATTAGTATTGTTAATCTAAAAAATAAATATAACTTTACTTTTTTGAATATCTTTTTAACTTAAACTAACTATTTTTTTAAATATTATAGCATCAATATGATAAAATGAATATTAAATTAGTATTTTTACTTTAATAAAAAGGAGTTTAAAGCATGAAATATCATGATTTAATAGTATTAGGTGGCGGTGCCTCTGGTTTAACTGCTGCTATAACAGCAAAAGATTTTAGTAAAGATGTTGCTATAATAGAAGCAACTGATCGTATAGGTAAAAAAATTCTTACAACAGGAAACGGTAGATGTAATATTAGTAATAAAACTATTTCTTTTCCTTTCTTAAATTTTCATAGTTCTCAAAATAATTTTTTTACTAACACACTTTCTTCTTTTTCTGTACAAGAAACTGAAATATTTTTTAAAAATTTAGGATTACCTTTGATAAAATTAGAAAATGGAAAAATGTATCCACAATCATTACAATCTTCTTCCGTTGTAGATATATTTAGATTTGCTTTAGAAGATAAAAATATTCCTTTATATACTTCTTTTAAAGTAAAAAAAATTATTAAAAATAAAAAAAGTTTTACATTATTTTCAAATGATGAAAATCTAGAGCCTATTAGCTGTAATAAACTTATTTTAGCTTGTGGTGGTAATTCTGCTGCTAAAACTGGCTCTGATGGTTCTGGGTTTTTATTAGCTAAAGACCTAGGACATAATATTATTACCCCTAAACCTTCACTTGTACAACTTAAACTTGATAATCCTCATCTAAAAGGATTATCTGGAATAAAATTCGATGCTAAGTGTGAAGTCCATGTAGACGATAAAATAGAAAGAATAGAATTCGGAGAAACGCTGTTTACAGATTATGGACTATCAGGTCCACCTATACTCCAACTTTCTAGAAATGCTTCTCAAGCTTTAAGCTTGGGAAAGAAAGTTACTATCGTAATAGATATTATTCCTGGTTTAACCTACGATGAAGTTGAAAATCTCTTGTATGGACATTGGGGTATTTTTGGTTATAGAAGTGTAAGTTCTTCTTTAATAGGTATAATAAACAAAAAACTTATCCCTATACTATTAAAAGAATCTAAGCTAGATAATATTCATAAACCTTGTTGGGAATTAACTTGGAATGAAAAAAATAATATAATATCTTTAATTAAAGAATGGAAATTTAAGTGCATTGGTACAAACGGATTCCAAAGTGCTCAAGTTACTTTAGGTGGAATAGATACTACTGAAGTAGATTGTGTTTCATTAGAATCTAAATTAATTAAAAACCTATACTTCTGCGGTGAAATATTAGATGTAGATGGAGACTGTGGTGGCTTTAACCTACAGTGGGCCTGGAGTTCTGGCTTTATAGCTGGTAAAAATTCTAGTATTTAATTTTATTTATTAAAAATATTAAGCTATAATTAAATCAAGTTTATATATCTATAATCATGATTTAATTATAGCCTATAAAACAAATTCTGTAATAATTCTTAATCAATACTTTTATTTATAATGATTTAGTTATCGTAATATATATCAACCATAGCAAGTTTTTTATTATTTATATCACATATTTTATGTATACTTTCTTTGCTATCAATAATTTTAGATTTTACTTTTACTAAATCTCCATGCTTACATTCTTTTAAAAAATTTATACTTATTTTATTTATACACTTATTTTCAAATATTTCCTTAGGCAAACTATTAATTGCCCATTTTAAATAATTCACATTATTAGCATGGAAATTAGAATCTATTTCATCATATTCTACATTAAGTTCTTTTATTGTATCTTCATTTTCTACTTCTTTTATATCTTCAAATTGTAATTCGAAATCTAAGTCTTTTTCAAATCCGTATATCTCATATTCTTGCTTAGGTATTCTTAAAAGTCTTCGTTTCTTTAAATCTATCATTAAAAATATAGCTTTTGCTTCTGCTACTACTTCATTATTTTCATTTTGTATTTTATATTTCCTAAAAGCATAAAACTTTTTAAATCCATAGCATTCTGTTATAACCTTTACTTTATCTCTAAATTTAGGATATTTTTTTATTGAAATATCATATTTATAAAAAACCCATCCTAAACCCTTATGAATAAGATTATCTATACCATCTCCAACAGTATAAGACTGTCTAACACTTATATCAGATATAAAATTAGCTAAAGAAATTATTGTTGCATTAAGATTAAAATCAACATCATCATAATTTATATCATAATATTTTTCAAATTTTATTCCCATATTTTCTTCACCATACTCCTATTTTATATTTGTAAATAATATCTATATATAAAATAAGATAAAGAGTTATTTCCATTTAAAATAGAAATAACTCTTTATCTTATTTTAATTCTACGCATTTAAAGCTTTTAAAAGTTCATCTAGATTTATTCCATGAACTATAGCAGCTTCTTCTATTGTTTCTGATTGAGCTGATGGACATCCAACACAACCCATACCAAAGCTCATTAAAATTTCAGCCTTATCAGGATAGTTTTTTACAACTTCACCGATAGTCATATCCTTATTTATATTCATATATTTCACCTCCATTTTAAATATTTATATAACTCTATTATTTAACAAATTTTATAACTTTATGATTATTATACTAAACAAAAAAATCAACTTCAAGCAAAGTCAGTGAAGTTAAAAATATATTAATTAACAAAAAGTGCTAAACTCCTTTTATGGAATTTAACACTCTCAATCTTATATATTACAATCTAGCAACTCTCATAGTTTGATGTCTCTTTGGACCTACTGAAACTATTGAAATTTTTGTACCTGTAAATTCTTCTATTTTCTTTAAGTATATTTTAGCATTTTTTGGGAGTTCTTCATAACTTGTAGCATTGGCAACACTTTCATCCCAACCATCAAATTCTTCATATATAGGTTCACACTTAGCTAAATCTTCTAAGCTTGCTGGGAAATAATCTATAACTTTTCCATCTAATTTATATCCTACACAAACTTTAATTTTTTCTAATCCAGCTAAAGTATCTATTTTAGTAACAGCTAAAGAAGTTAATCCACAAACTCTAGTTGTAGTTTTTAATATAACTAAGTCCAACCACCCACATCTTCTAGCTCTTCCTGTTGTTACTCCAAATTCAAATCCTTTTTCTCTTATCCAATCTCCCATTGCATCATTTAATTCAGTAGGAAACGGTCCTTTACCAACTCTTGTAGTGTACGCTTTAGCTATACCTACAGCATTAGTTATCATAGTAGGACCTATACCTGTTCCATTTGAAACTCCACCTGCTATTGTATTAGATGATGTAACATATGGATATGTTCCAAAATCAATATCAAGAAGCATTCCTTGTGCTCCTTCGAATAATACATTTTTATCAGATTTTATTTCATCATAAATTCTAACTGATGCATCTTGAACAAAAGGTCTTATTCTATCTGCAAAGTCTAAATATTGAGACTTTATTTCATCATAGTTTAATGCTTCTCCACCTAAAACCTTAGTTATATATGCATTTTTCATTTCTATATTTATTTTTAATTTTTCTTCAAATACATCTTTATGTAGAAGATCACATACTCTTATTCCACATCTCTCTACTTTATCTGTATAGCAGGGTCCTATACCTTTTCCAGTAGTTCCTATATCATTTTTTCCTCTAGCTTGTTCTTTTAATTTATCTAAAATTCTATGATACGGCATTATCAGATGAGCTCTATCACTTATAACTAATTTTTCTGGAGTAACTTTTACTCCTAAACCCTCTAAGTAATCAATTTCTTCAAATAATGCTTTTGGATCTACTACTACACCATTTCCTATAACATTTAGTTTATCATCATATAAAATTCCTGAAGGTATAAGATGTAGCTTATACTCTTTATCCCCAACTACAACAGTATGACCTGCATTATTTCCTCCTTGGAATCTAACTACAACATCTGCTTCTTCAGCAAGATAATCAGTCATCTTTCCTTTTCCTTCATCGCCCCATTGAGCTCCTAAAACTATGAATGCTGACATAGTATTTCCTCCTAATTTAAATTAATTATTTTTTATATTAAATTCATTAAATCTATTGTCATTAATTATATTATTTGCTATCAAATTTTATTTATTATCTTAATTTTTAAATAGCTACTATTCAATAGTACCAAACATATTTTAACTGGTCAACAAAACTTACGAATATTTATAATATTTTACTAATAATAATTCGTGAAAAAAATGCAACTTTTCTGTCTTTTTTGATTTTTTTCCTTTATAATATAAATAAAGGGTAATTTTACAATATATTTATTTTTATGAGAGGTGTTTATATGGATATTTATCAAGAATCATTAGAATTTCATAAAGAGAAAAGAGGTAAATTAGAAATTTTACCTAGAGTTGAAGTCAAAACAGCTAAAGATTTAAGTTTAGCTTATACTCCTGGTGTTGCTGAACCATGTAGAGAGATAAATAAAAATCCTGATATGGCTTACATATACACAAGAAAGTGGAATACTGTTGCTGTTGTATCAGATGGTACTGCTGTTTTAGGTTTAGGAGATATCGGTCCTTTAGCTGCACTTCCTGTTATGGAAGGTAAATCTATTTTATTCAAAGAATTCGGTAATGTAGATGCGTTTCCTATAGTTTTAAATACTAAAGATACTAATGAAATTATAGAAACTGTAGTTAGAATATCTCCAACATTAGGAGGTGTTAATTTAGAAGATATATCTGCTCCTAGATGTTTTGAAATTGAAAAAAGACTTAAAGAAATGTTAGATATTCCTGTATTCCATGATGACCAACACGGAACTGCTATAGTAACTCTTGCTGGTCTCATAAATGCACTAAAAATAGTAAATAAAAAACCTGAAGATTTAAAAGTAGTAATGAATGGTGCTGGTTCTGCTGGTATTGCTATCGCTAAATTATTATTAAGTTTTGGTGTTAAAAATATAATAATGTGTAATAGAAGTGGTGCTATATATAAAGGAATGTCTTATAAAAACGATTCAATAAAAGAAATTGCTGAAATTACAAATCCAAGTAAATTACAAGGTAGTTTACTTGATGTAATTAAAAATAGCGATGTATTTGTTGGAGTTTCTGCACCAAATACTGTTACAAAAGAAATGGTTAAATCAATGAATAAGGATGCTATTTTATTTGCTATGGCTAATCCTGTACCTGAAATATTCCCTGAAGATGCTAAAGAAGCTGGTGCTAGAGTTATTGGAACTGGACGTTCTGACTTCCCTAACCAAGTGAATAACGTTTTAGCTTTCCCAGGTATATTCAGAGGTGCCTTGGATGTTAGAGCAAAGGAAATAAACGATACTATGAACATTGCCGCTGCATATGCCATAGCAAACTCTGTTTGTGAAACTGAATTATGTGAAGACTTTATAATTCCAAAAGCATTTAACAAAGATGTACAATCAAGAGTTTCTGAAGCCGTAAAAAAAGCTGCTATAGATAGTGGGGTTGCTAGAATAACTGACTAAAATATTAGATAATATAATTAGAGTGCTAAATTTAAATTAAATTTAGCACTCATTGTTTTTAGATTTTATATTATTTTTTTCCTTTAGTTCTCTTTTTATCTATACCTACCATACTGTTTCCTGTTTGCTTAAATCCATGTACAGAATTTAAAGAATCTTCATGATTGTCTAAAATGCTTTGCTGCTCACTTTCTAAAACTCTTTTTTTGCCCAAATTTATCACTCCTATTTTAGAAACTATAATTAAAGTTTTCCCAATTAAATAATATATATTCTTTTTATAATATTAATTTGACATATATTCTTTTACCATAGCTAAAAAAACAGTTACACCTAATAAATCCGCACTTCCACCTGGACTTATATTTTTTTTTATAAATTCATCACAAAGATTATTTATCTTTTTATATCCTTCTTTACTTCTTACTCCACCTAAATTTATTATCTCACTAGATTTTTGTTTTACATAATTTAAAGTATCTAAATCATGCCTATGAACTATATTTGTATCTTCACAAACTTGCATTATTGCAAGTAACGTATGTATCAATCTAAGATTTATATCTAGATCTTCATTTTTTAAATAAAAATCCAATGAAAAATCAAATACAATCGGTAATCCTTTTTCAACTTCTCCTCTAACACCTTCTATACCATATTTAAAAAATAATTTTTCTCCATTTGATAAATATTTTTTAGACGTTAAATTCCCTAACTCTTTTTTTACTATGCCTTTCGTCATTAATTTAATTGTATTGCTAATTTCATTAAATTCTTTTTTTTCATTTATAACACATCCAACAGCTGCACAGGTTATACCCATCAAAAATAACATTCCTTTATGTGTATTTACACCTTTTGTTTTATCAAACATATTCTTTTCTGCTTGCTTTCCAATCTCTCGTATGTTTTTAAATAAAATTTCTTTATCTTTAGAATAGTCTATCCCTACTTGTATAAACAAAACTAAATATTTTGTTATAGCACAAGTGCTATCTATAAATGTATAGTAATCCATATCTTTATGTGCTCCATTAGAAACTGGTGACACTAACCCCGGCGATGGAAAACATGATACTTCATATAAAATAGCTTTAGTTGCTAAATTTCCTATTTCAAATGCTAAATTGCTTATTTTAAAAATACTATTTATCATAATTATTAAAATTCTCCTATATCCCTTTTATAATTAACTATTTATTACTTATATTATTGCTTTTTTTAGCACTTTTTACAGTTAATATAAAAATTGTTAATCATAATTTTACAAAACTTATGATTAATTTTAGTAAACAAAAAAAACTCGGTTGTCCAGGCCGAGTTTTTTTGTTTAATTTCAAGAGGAGTCTTTAAAATTAATATAATATTTGTCCGTATGTGCTTACCAATCAAGATTTTTTAATTCAATTGATAATGATTTTCACTAACTATAGTTTAATATATTTATTTTTAATTGTCAATAAATAATTGAAATATTTTATTACATTTTACTACTAAGAAAGAAATTTATACTTAGAAAGAAAATACATAATAATTTATTGTCTATGGACAATATCTAAATTACCAAATTTACTAAACTGGCCTAACCAAGCTAGCTTAACTGTTCCAACTGGACCATTTCTTTGCTTGGCAATTATACATTCAGCAACGTTTTTCGCATCAGTTTCTTTGTTATAGTACTCATCTCTATATAAAAACATAACCAAGTCTGCATCTTGCTCTATTGATCCAGACTCTCTTAAATCAGAAAGCATAGGCCTATGATCTGCTCTTTGCTCTGGTGCACGAGATAGTTGTGATAATGCTATAACAGGACACTTCATTTCTTTTGCTAATGCCTTTATAGATCTAGAAATTTCTGATACTTCCTGTTGTCTACTTTCTTCTCCAGTACCACTCATAAGCTGAAGATAGTCTATTAAAACTAAATCTACACCATGCTCCATTTTCAATCTTCTACATTTAGATCTCATTTCCATTATTGAGACTCCTGCAGTATCATCTATGTATATATTAGCATTTGCTAAAGGTCCTAATGCTTTAGCTATATTTTCCCAGTCTTTATCTTCTAAATTTCCAGTTCTAAGACTTAACATATCAACATTAGCTTCAGAACATAATAATTTATAAGCTAGCTGTTCTTTTGACATTTCTAATGAAAATACAACTACATTTTTTCCTTCTCTTAACGCAGCATGTTCTGCTATATTTAAAGCAAAAGTTGTTTTACCCATGGAAGGTCTAGCTGCTATTAATATCATATCTCCTGGTTGAAATCCTGATGTTTTAGAATCTAAATCAGAAAATCCTGATCCGACTCCAGTAATTTCACCTTTATTGTTAAAAAGTGCTTCTATTTGCTCAAAACCTCTTTCTAATATACTGCTTAAAGGCTCAAAATCACTAGTGTTCCTTTTTTCTGATATTTCGAAAATTTTCTTTTCAGACCTGTCTACTACTTTTTCTACGTCGCTTTGATTATTATAACAATCTTCTATAATTTGTGTTGATGATTTTATAAGCTTTCTTAAAATAGATTTTTCACTTACTATTTTTATGTAAGATGATAAATTAGCGGTAGATGGAACTGAGTCACTTAATTCTGTAACATAAGTTATTCCACCTGCTTTCTCCAATATATCATTTGAATTTAAATTTTCTAGTAAAGTTACACGATCAACTGCTTGATCTTTTTGGAACATTTCAATTACACTTGAAAATATAACTTTATGTGCATCTCTATAAAAATCTTCAGAAGACAACCCTTCTACTGCTTGGGCTATTGCATTTTTATCTATAAGCATAGCACCTAATACCGTTTGTTCTGCTTCTAAATTATGAGGCAAACTTCTCATAACTGGTGCATCCATTATGAAATTCCCCCTTTCACTTTTGTATTTATATTATGGACACTATTTATATTTTTATCAACTATATAAATAAGAATATTTTATTTTATTAATGCCATAATATAATTAAAGCTCTCCTTTTTAAGGAAAGCTTTAATTACAATTTTATTCTTCACCAAAAACTATTTGCATTAGTTCCTCAATGTGACTTACAGCTTTAACTTCTATATCTGTTAGTCCTGTAGGAACTTCTTTTGCATTATCTTTAGGTATAACTACAAGTTTTATACCTTTTCTTCTAGCTCCATAAACCTTCTCAAATATTCCACCTACTGGTTTAATATTTCCTCTTAATGATATTTCCCCAGTTATTGCAATATCTTGTCTTATAGGCTTTTTAAGAAGAGTACTTACTACACACATAGTTATAGCTGCACCAGCTGAAGGACCATCAATATTTCCTCCACCTATTACATTTACATGTATGTCATAATCTCTTAAATCTTTATTAGTTACCTTTCTTATCACTGAAGCTGCATTAAATACTGAGTCTTTAGCCATAGATCCTGCTGTATCATTAAACCTTACTGTTCCAGCACCTTTTTTCTTAGCTTCAAAAACAGCTGCTTCAATTTCTATTGTTGATCCTAAAAATCCAGTAACTCCAAGTCCATATATATGACCTACTTCTTCTTTATCTATATTTTCTAATCTCTCATATGGAATAAATCTTCCAATAGATATTATGTTTTCTACATCTTTTAATGATATCTTTACTCTTCCTAATTTTTGCTTTTGAGTATAAAGCACATATCCATATACATCTGCTAATATATTTACAGCTTTTCTACCTTCAATAGTATATTTACTTATATATTCTGATACACCATCTTCAAGTTTTACATTTAACTTTTCTGCTGCATTATTAATTATAGTTTCTATATCTTTAGATGTAAGTGGTTCAAAATAAACTTCAGTACATCTTGATCTTAAAGCTGGATTTATTTCTCTTGGATCTCTAGTTGTAGCACCTATTAAAACAAAGTCTGCAGGTGCACCTTTTTCAAATAAATATTTTATATATTTAGGAGTATTTTCATCATCTGGATCATAATAAGATGATGAAAATTCAACTCTTTTATCTTCTAGCACTTTTAAAAGTTTGTTTTGAAGAATCTCATCTAACTCTCCAATTTCATCTATAAATAATACTCCGCCATGTGCTTCTGTTACTAGTCCTGGTTTAGGTTCTGGAACTCCAATTTCCGCTAAATCTCTTTTACTACCTTGATAAATTGGATCATGTACCGAACCTAATAATGGATTAGTTATCTCCCTTGGATCCCATCTCAGAGTAGTTCCATCAACTTCCACAAACTTAGAATTTTCTTCAAAAGGAGTAAATCCTAATTTTCTTACTTCTTCTAATGCTAGTCTAGCTGCAGATGTTTTACCTATACCTGGAGGTCCATAAAGAATTATATGTTGCGGATACGGAGATGCTAATTTTGATATTAAAGATTTAATTGCTCTTTCTTGACCTACTATTTCATGGAAATTTTCGGGTCTTAAAAAACTCATTATATTTTTATTAGGAGTTTTAGCGTCTAACTCTTCAAGTCTTTCAAATTTTTTTAATGTCTTAGCATTTTCTGGACCCTTTTGCTTTCTAATAATACTAAGTCTCATCTCATCAATATATTTTTCTTGTTTTTGAACTAAAACTTCTTCAACTTGACTCTCAACTTTATTTTGTATATATCTTCTTGCAAGTTCTTCTGATAACCATCTATACGTATCTTCTAATGCCTCATTAAATTCTTCTTCTGTAGGAATTTGTTTTAGTCCTTTTCCTTCAGATATTATTTTATTTACAGCATATAACTTTTCACATAAATCATTGGATTTAATATATCTTTGTAGCTTAAATCTAACAGTTCTAGCTTTAATAGCACCTTCATCTAATACATTTTTAGCTATTTCAAGCAATACATTTAATTGTGAGTCTAAACTCATATCACTTTCCATAATTTCTTCTAATATACTCAATTGTTTTTGTGATTTCAAATCAAAGTCCTCCTTATACTACAGGAACAATAATCACCTTCATTTTAGTAGAAACTTCTGGATAAAGCTTTACTTCTATTTCAAATGTTCCTGCATGTTTTATTGTATCCATGACTATTTTCTTTTTTTCTACTTCTACATTGTATTGTTTTTTTATTAATTCTGCTACATCTTTGCTAGTTATAGCTCCAAATAATCTTCCATTGTCTCCAGATTTAGCATTTATTTTTATTTCTTTATTTTTTAATTCTGAAGCAACTTTTTGAGCACACTCAAGTTCTGCTAATTTTTTTCTTCTTTCAGTTTCTTTTTTTGCATTTAAAACGTGTAAATTAGCATTATTAGCCTCTTCTGCTAATTTTCTTGGAAATAAAAAATTTCTCGCATATCCATCTGATATATTTATAACATCACCTTTTTTTCCTAACTTTTTTACATCTTCTAATAAAATAACTTTCATTGTTATTCACCTTCCTTTAAATATTTTGATATTTCATCTTTTAATTTTATTTTTGCATCTTCTAATGTTATATTATTTATTTTAGCACCTGCAATTGTCATATGACCTCCACCACCTAACATTTCAAGTATAACTTGAACATTTATATCACCTAAAGACCTTCCACTTATATAAACATCAGTATTTATTCTTATTAAAACAAAGGATGCTTCAATCCCCGCAATATTAAGAAGTTGGTCGGCTGCTTGTGCTGCTGTTACAGTATCTATTATATCATTAGGACATGTAGCAATTGCAATTTCATTTTCTAGTTCAGTTGTTTTAATTATCTCAGCTTTTTTTCTATAGCTTTCCAAATCATTGCTGAAAAATTTTTTTATATCAATAGTATCAGCACCTAACTTTCTTAAAAAAGCAGCAGCTTCAAAAGTTCTAACTCCTGTTTTAAAAAAGAAATTTTTAGTATCCATACATATACCAGCTAACAATCCTTCAGCTTGCATTCTTGTTAATTTTGGTTTATCTAACATATATTGTACCATTTCTGTAACTAACTCTGAAGTAGATGAAGCATAAACCTCTGTATAATTTAATAATGTATCTTGTATAAAATCTGGACTTTTCCTATGATGATCTATAATAACTGTTTTAATTGATTTTTTAACTAAATCTATATCTTGAACATAACTTTTTGAATGAACATCTACTAAAACAAGCAATGTCTCATCATCAATGTATTCTTTAGCATAATCACAATTTATTATTAGATTTTTATTTTCTTCGCTCTTTAAAATTTTTGACAAATAATATTCTATAGCTTTTGTATCTTTATTTAATACTATGTTACAAGGCTTTCCTAACTGTTTTACTACTGAAGAAAGCCCAATAGCAGCTCCAAAACAATCCAAATCAGGATTTTTATGCCCCATAATATAAACTTTATTGCTTTCATAAATTAAATCTTTTAAAGCATGTGCTATGACTCTCGCTCTTACTCTAGTTCTTTTTTCTAATTCTTTAGTATTTCCACCAAAAAAACTAAAATTATTTCCTTTTTTTATAACAGCTTGATCTCCACCTCTTCCAAGTGCTAACTCCTTAGCTTTTATTGCATCTGCATGATTTTCTGCTGGAGAATTCCCACCTCTTCCAACACCTATGCTTAAAGTTACTTCTAATTTATTTCCTAAATTTATATCTCTTATTATATCTAGTATATCAAATTTTCTACTTATTTCACCCTCAACATCATTATCAGATAAAGATAAAACATATTTACTAAAATCATATTTTCTTATCATAGCTTTTAATCTTTGAGCGTATGCATTTATAGTTCTTTCAATTTCAGCAACAAATAAAGGACTGTTGCTTTCATCCATACTCTTCATCACTTCACTTAGGTTATCCACTTCTATAAGCATTACACTTTCTTTTGTTCCTTCTAACAAATATGTTACATCATTAAAGTAAACTATTATTACATTTTCATCACTAATATTTATAGTATTTACATAAATATCGTAGGTTTTTTTATTAACTTTTAATCTTTGAATCATTCCTTTTTTATATTTTATAATTTTATCTAAGGCAATTCCTCTAACTATAGATACTATATTAGATGTGTTACTTTCATAGCTTTTAAAATTTTTTTCAAATCTTGTATTATTCCAAAGTATTTCTCCATTAGTTTTTATTATACTTAAAGGATATACTAGTGCTAACATGTTATCTTTTACAATATTATTAATATCAAAAGCAAACTCTTTCATTTTTTGTTTTATACACTCTTCTGATTCTACAGTTTTTCCAAACTTATACGTAAGAAGTATTATAGAAATACAAAATGCCAAGAAACTCAATTTTATAAAACCATTTATATACAAAGTAAAAGTTAATAGAAGTATAGCACTTGAAACAAAAATTAAACTTTTATTTTTTATTTTTTTCATTTACTTGCCTCCCTTTATATTTTTCCATGAGGCTAATAACTACTATAGATATAATTTTTTTCTTAATGCTGTGCCTAAACTGTTTACATCTATTCCTCTAATATCAGCAATTAAATCTATCAACCCTATTATTGGTAGTAAAACATTTAATGGGGATATTATAACTATTATACTTATTCCTATACAAAACTTATTGCTAAATTTCATTTTGTTTATAAAAAAATAATTTATAACTGATAATCCTATTATTAATACTGAAAAATGCAATAAAGAATATGTAGTTATATATATAACTTCTCCTATAAATATATTTTTAGAATACATGAATATAGATAGACAAATAATTATTATTAAGACTGTACCTATTTTGGGTTCAAGATACCATTTATTAAAAGCAACTATATCGTTTATTCTATAGTTACTTTTGCTTAATATTTTTTTTGCTATTAAATAAATTATAAATGCTATTATTATTGAAAAAATTACCATAACGCTTGGTAATACACTTAAAATATTTTTAGGTGTCATGATTTTATTCATAATTTCAATGTACTGGGTATTTGATATATCTACACCTAAATCCAAATATATTTTTATAGTTTTATTAAAATTAACAACTATCTCTTGAGCAAATTGCCAAAAATTAATCCTCATTATCAGATAAACATTTGCTATTAAATTTATAAAATTAGCTATAATAACCGATACTGATAATATACAAAATGTATTAATAAACTTTATATTTTTTTTAATGCAAATTCCAAAAATAACACCAACAATAACGTATGTAACACCTAATATTAATGGTAAAATTGAACTAAATAAAATACTAGGTATTATTAAATTTATAGTTATTACTAATATTGTTTTATATTTACTATATCTTACATATAGTAAAACTATTAGTATAGGAATAAATAAAATTCCAATTATTTGAATATGCAAACTCATAATCATCAATAAAAATATACTAATAATTATAAATAAAAACTCTAGTACATATTGAGTTCTTAAAATTAAGTCCTTATCCATATAAATTCCTCCATTTTTTCAAGCTCTCTCTTTTAAATGATTATGAAGTTTAGATAGCGATTTATCTTCTTGTTCAGCTAAATCATCTTCTATTATTCCTAACTTTATTTTTTTCTTCATATTTTCATCTACTTCTAAAAAAGAAAAACCTAATTTATTTGCAAGCAGATATAATAATATTATTGATCCAGAAATACATTCTAATATAGATTTTTGCGTAAGACTGCTTCCCTTTACTAAAATGCGAAATAAATCTCCAATTGTACATAAAAGTTGTGCTTTTAGTTCTTCTATAATTCTAATATTTTTCATAATATTAAATTCTTTCTTTTTCATAATAACACCCCATTATTCATCTCTAATACCCTTATCACTATTTTAGTTTTAATTCAAATTTATTTCAATACAGTTAGGTTTCTTAAAAAATCTATCTATATAAGTAGTTATATAAAAAATAAACCCACAGTTATAAAACTGTGGGTTTACATACTTTATTACTCAGTTGTGAATGGTAATAAAGCTATGTTTCTAGCTCTCTTTA
>X256_Zander__coassemble_123_pt1 | contig 14896 bp, 17 predicted proteins | sample X256_Zander__metabat2_high_PE_003 | metagenome-assembled genome bin X256_Zander | reverse complement strand
AACGGGAAAAACATCTACAGCTAAGATTATGGCAAAGGCGTTAAACTGTCTTAATATTCAAGATGGTGAACCTTGTAATGAATGTGAGATGTGTAAAAAAATAAGTAGCGGATTAGCTATTGATATAACAGAAATAGATGCAGCTTCTAACAATAAGGTAGAGCAAATAAGAGATATAATAGATGAGGTTCAATATCCACCACAAGAAGCTAGATTTAAAGTGTATATAATGGATGAGGTTCATATGCTGTCTATAGGAGCAGTAAATGCTTTTTTAAAAACGTTAGAAGAACCACCAAAAAATGTAGTATTTATTTTAGCAACTACAGATCCACAAAGATTACCGATAACTATTCTTTCTAGATGTCAAAGATTTGATTTTAAAAGAATAAGTAATAAACAAATATCAGCAAGATTAAGAAAAATAGTGAAAGAACAAAGTGTTTTGGCTGATGATAGAAGCTTAAATCTAATTGCTAAGGTTTCTGATGGTGCAATGAGAGATTCTTTAAGTATACTAGATCAAGCAATATCTGTTGGAGATGGAAAAGTAGAATATAATAAGTTAATAGATATGCTAGGGCTTGTAACCAATGAACATTTATTTAATATTACAGATGCTATTATAGAAAAAAATATAGAAAAAGTTATAATTACAATTGATAATGTAGTGCTTTTGGGTAAAGATATACATCTTTTCATAAAGGATTTAATAGAACATTATAGAAACTTATTAATGTTAAAAGTAACTAATAATCCAGAAGAAGTTTTAGATATGTCTGTTGAAAATATTCAGTTATTAAAAAATCAAGGCGATAGAATAAGAGTAGAAGAAATAATGAGAGCTATTAGAATTCTACAAGAAGCTGAAGAAAATTCAAAAATAAGCAAACAATCTCGTGTATATTTAGAACTTGCAACTATAAAAATATGTAAAATAGAATATGATACATCTAAAGAAGTTTTATTAGCAAGAATAAATAAATTAGAAGAAGCTATTAGAAGTGGCAAAGTTAAAGTATCAGATTCGGTTAAAGAAGAAACAACTAATAATAGTTCAAGTAATATTGTTAAAGAAGAACATCAAAAAATTATCAAGAAAAAACAAAAGAGTCTAAAGATAGAAGAGGATATTAATGAAAATTGTAAGATAACCTTAGATGATGTTAGAAGAGCGTGGAAAGATGTATTAGAGCAATTTAAAAGTAGAAGAGCTATGATTATATATGCATCTTTAGTTACAGCAAGACCGATATCTTGTGATAAAGGAATTATAACATTAGAATATGAAGCACAATATTCTTTCAATAAATCAAGGTTAGAAAAAATAGAGAACTCTAAAATAGTTAATGAAATATTTTCAGAAATATTAAAGGATAAAGTTAGAATTAAATATTCGGTAATTAATGATGAAGAAAATGAAAAAAGCAATGAAGAACTGTTAATTGAAGCTTTAGGAAATGAACTTGAAGTTTTAGATGAATAGTAATTAAAATGATATTATTCATGTATAATGAAATATAGTAAAGAACCAAAAAATACTATATAATTAATAGAGATTTTATATTTATAATTGAGGAGGATTTGATATGGCAAAAGGTGGATTTCCAGGTGGACTTGGCAATATGAATAATCTTATGAAGCAAGCACAAAAGCTTCAAAAACAAATGGAAGATATGCAAAAAGAGCTTGAAACTAAAGAGTTTGAAGCTTCAGTTGGAGGCGGAGCTGTTGTAGTAAAAGCTAATGGTAAAAAAGAAGTTGTTAGCATTAACATAAAGCCAGAAGTTGTAGATCCAGATGACGTAGAAATGTTAGAAGACTTAGTTATGTCAGCTGTAAATGAAGCAATCAGAAAAGCTGAAGAAGAAACATCAGACAAAATGGGTAAATTAACTGGTGGAATGGGAATGCCAGGTTTATTCTAATACTAGAATATATGAACTTAAAAGCTACCTAGGATTAACTAGGTAGCTTTATTATAATGTTTTAAAAATAATAGGATATAATAAATTATATATTAAAAATGAGGAGGAGAGATTATGGATTTTTATCCTGTAGCTATTGAAAAATTAATTGAAGAATTTGCAAAGTTACCTAGCATAGGTAAAAAGTCAGCTCAAAGATTAACTTTACATATATTGAACATGCCTAAAGATAAGGTTGAAGAATTTGCAGATGCTCTAGTTAGAGCAAGAGGTACTATAAAATATTGTTCTGTTTGCGGAAATTATACAGATTCAGACCCTTGTTCGATATGTTCAAATCCTAATAGAGATAAGGATATTATATGTGTAGTTGAACAACCTAAAGATATAATGACAATGGAAAAGGTTAAAGAATTTAATGGAGTATATCACGTTTTACATGGTAATATTTCACCAATGCAAGGAAGAGGACCTCAGGATATAAGAATAAAAGAATTGGTTTCAAGAATGTCAACTAATATTAAAGAAGTTATTGTTGCAACAAATCCTAATATAGAGGGAGAGGCAACTGCTATGTATATAGCTAAAATTTTAAAACCATTAGATGTTAAAGTTACAAGAATTGCAGCAGGAATTCCTGTAGGTGGAGATTTAGAATATGCAGATGAAATTACTTTATCTAAGGCGTTAGAGGGAAGAAAACAAATATAAAACTGAATATTACCCAATGAAGTGGACAGACTTAAAATATAAAAATTAAGAGTTCATGGAGGGTAATGCAACGTATATGGAGAAATTTAATAAAATTAATTTTTTAAACAAAGTTAGACAAGATAATTTTAAAGAAAATGAAATTTTAAAATCAATAAAATTGGTTAAAATAGAATTAGATTTAGTAAGACATAATTTTGAATACTTAAATGACCCTAAATTAATAGATGTAGCAATATATCAAGAACAAGCAGCTATAAAGAAATTTGAATATTTAATAGCTGAAGCAAAAAAAAATGGAATAAAAGTAGATCAAAAACAAATATACTGTAAAGCATGTGAATAATTAAGAGGTGATTTTTTGGGAAATCTAATATATTCTTTAATTGCATTTGGAGTTATATATATTATCTTCAAAGTATTTTCGTGGCCTATAAAAATTATGACTAATCTTTTAATAAATGGATTTTTAGGAGTAGTTTTATTAGTTTTAGTTAATTATATAGGTCAAGGCTTTGGAGTAATTATAACTATAAATGTATTTACAGCATTAGTCGCAGGATTCTTGGGAATACCTGGAGTTCTACTCTTAATATTATTAAATTTATTCATGTAAAACAAAAAAACAGGTGGCGTAAAAGCACACCTGTTTTCTATTTATAGATGGGAGTAGGAAGTTGTAAATTTAAAGAAAGGCAAAATAGCTAACACATCACTAGGATAGGAATTTTAGAGTGATGCAAGATATTTTCTTCTTATATAATCAATATATGTAGTTACGTTTAATGTGTTACTTTAAATTAAAAATTAAAATTAGTTTTTAAAATTAATGTAAAGATAAGAATAAAATAAGCTCCATATAAATATTACTTAATATCAAATGTATTTTGATATTAAGTAATATTTATATGGAGAGAAAATTATGAATAAAATTTTTGGATTTACTGAAAGCGATTTGTTAAGATTAGGTGCAATCCATACTGCGAGAGAAATATATCAGCAACCTAATTTATGGACAGAAGTTATTGAAATTATAAAAGATAATGAAGTTCAATTAAAAAAAATTAATCAAAAGATAAATTCTCTAAATGATATAAGAATTGTTTTAAGTGGTGCTGGAACTTCTGCATACATAGGGGATGTAGCAGAAACATATTTAAAAAGTTTATTAAATAAAAGAGTTGAATCTATAGCAACTACAGATGTTATAAGCAATCCAAAAGAGCATATAGAAAAAAAAACACCTACAATATTAGTTTCATTTGCAAGATCCGGAAATAGTCCAGAAAGTGTTGGAACTTATGATTTGTTTGATAAATTTTGTGATGATATAACTCAAGTAGTAATAACATGCAATCAGGATGGAAAGTTAGCCAAAAAGGCATTAAAATCAGATAAAAATATAGTTATATTAATGCCAAAGGAATCTAATGATAAAAGTTTTGCAATGACAAGTTCATTTACATGTATGTTATTAGCATCATTGATTATATTCGATATAGATAATTTAGAAAATAAAAAAGAAATAGTAAATAAGTTAGTTTGTAATGGACAAACTATTTTAACAGAAAATTGGAGTGATATAAAAGAGTTAGCTAATGAAAATATTGAAAGAGTAGTTTACGTTGGATCAGGATGTTTAAAAGGTTTAAGTAGAGAAGCTGCTTTGAAAAATCTTGAACTAACAAGCGGAAAGATTATATCTGTTTGCGAATCTATATTAGGTTTTAGGCATGGACCTAAATCTATTATAAATGAAAAAACTTTAGTTATAATGTTTGCTTCTCAAAATGACTATACAAGATTATATGATTTGGATTTAGCAAAAGAAATATTTAATGATAAAGGAAATCATAAGTTATGGGTTATAAGCAACGATAATTCTAAATTTTTTAAAGAAAATAGCAATAAACTTTCTGTTATTGATAAAGGATATATTTCAGAGGCTTTTGTAGCTTTAAACTATATATTATTTGCACAAATTTTTGCATTTATGAATTCTATAAAGTTAGGGGTTTCACCAGATAATCCAAGACCTGATGGTACTGTTAATAGAGTGGTAAAAGGAGTTAAAATATATAACTTTTAATATTTAAAGATTGGTTATAGGAGGAGAATTATGAGTAAGTTATTATCTACTAGAGAAATGTTATTAAAAGCTCAAAGAGAGAATTATGCAGTTCCTGCATTTAATATTCATAACCTTGAAACTTTACAAGTAGTTGTTGAAACAGCGAGTGAAATGAATTCGTCTGTAATATTGGCAGGAACTCCATCAACAATAAAATATGCTGATGGCGATTATTTAGTTTCTTTAGCTGAAACAGCATCAAAAAAATATAATGTACCTATTTCTATACATTTAGATCATTTTGAATCATTAGATGATATAAAAAATTATATAGATGTTGGTTTTAAATCGGTTATGATTGATGCATCACATTTAGATTTTGAAGAAAATATAGAAAAAGTTAAAACGGTAGTTGAATATGCTCATAAATATGACGTAACTGTTGAAGCAGAGCTTGGCAAGCTTAAAGGAATAGAAGATGATAAAGTAGTTAGTGAAAAAGAGCAAGTTTATACTAATCCTAAAAGCGCAAAAGAGTTTGTTGAAAGAACTAGAATAGATTCTTTAGCTATTGCAATAGGGACAGCGCATGGTGTTTATAAAGGAGAGCCTAAATTAGATTTTAATAGGTTAATAGAAATAAAAAAACTAGTTTCACTTCCTTTAGTATTACATGGGGCTTCTGATGTTCCAAGTGAACTAGTTAAAAAAGCAATACAATTAGGAATTTGTAAAGTTAATATAGCAACAGATTTAAAAATTCCGTTTGCTAATGCTATTAAGAAGTTTTTTAAGGAAAATCAGAATGAAAATGATCCAAGAAAATATATGAAACCAGGGAAAGAGGCTATGAAAGAAGTGGTTAAAAATAAAATAAAAATTTGTGGAAGTCATAATAGATATAAATAATTAATTTTTGAAACCAAGCAAAAAAGCTTGGTTTTTCTAATTTTAAAATAAAAGTATGGTTTAATTAAACATTGTGTATAAACTCGGTAAAAAGTTTAGTAAATATTAATAAAATACTGACTTTAGATAAAATATTCATAAAAAAGTAAAAAATACTAGAGATTTGCATGTAAAAAGTGGTAAAGTATTATATAAAGATATAAATCATACACGTAATGTAATGGCTGAAACAAAGTTTTTATAAGAATGGTCCTTAATTTTTATAACTTGTGTAAAGATTAATAGGGCTTTTTAATATTTTATATAAACAAATAGGAATTAAGAAAGGAGAATTTAACAATGAAAAATAAAAAGATAGTAATTTCTAGTATAATTATTATTTTAATTGTAGGCATCTTTTTTAGTGCTAATATTTTAGAAAAAAATATAAAGATGCAACAAAGCGAAAATGATAAGATACAAATAAGTGAATCAGATGCAAATAAAGCTTTAAATGAGAATAAAAGTTCAGAACAGAGTGTGTACTTAGAAATTATAGATGCGGTTAATGATAGTAGTTTATTTGTTGGTAATGTAAATATTAAAGATAATAAAAGTTTAAATGAGGTAATGAATGAGTTTTTAGTAAAACAGGGAATTAAGTCTGTAAATCAAAATGGATATATAAAAATGATGTATGGTCTTGAAGAAGGAAAAGAAGGAAAAAGCAGTGGGTGGATTTATTATATAAATGGACAAAAGCCTTCTATAGGATTAAAAGACTGCACGTTAAAATCAGGAGATAGAATCACTTGGAAGTATATAGAAGATGTATCAAATGAGTAAATTAATAATAAATATCCTTTCCTAAAAATATACTTAAACTAGAAGTATATAAATAAGGAGAGGGTATTATTTTTTTCAAAAAAATTATAAATCAAAATAAACATATAATTTTAATAGGCGCTATATCAATATTTTTATTACTTTTTATTTCAACAAATACTTTTAAAATGTTAGATGTACAATATTTAATTAGTATTTTAAAAAATGGCGAGTTAGCGACAAAAGAGTTATTTTCTTTAAATATATTAGAAATATTATTAGAATATTTTTTATGCTCCTTTATAATTTTCTTTATATTAAAAGATAAAGAAAGGTACCTTGCAAAAAAAAATAATTATAAAAAACAAATATTTTTAGAACAAATATTTACGTTTGTTGTAAGTTTGGGACTAGCATTTATGGTATTTTTATTTATTAAAATTATTTTTATATTTTTAAAAAAGGATTTATATTTAGATTATCAATACGTTATGAGTTTAATTACTTTCATATTTTTACATTTTAATTTATGTCTATTAAGTGGGTGTATAGTATATTTATTTAATATTATGATTAAGGATAGATTTACTGCAATAATGTTACCAATAATATTTATACAAATGCCATTTATAATATTTGGATTAACAACTATGTTTATGAGTTTTGTATTATTGCCATTTAAAAAAATAGGAGAATTTTTTAATTTAATTATTTTAGATAAAATTATATTAGAGGTTTCTATGGGTAGTAGGTTAGAATTATTATCTTTTTTTAAGCAATGGATGATAATAATATTGCTGTTATTATTGAGTATAAGCTTTATTTTAATAGCATATGGTCTTGTTATTAAATTAAATAAAAGTAATTTAGAAAAAGTCTATTATTTTAAAGCCTCAAAAATATTTTGTCATTTAAATTTATCAATAATATTTAGCTATCTAACATCGATAATATTGGGTTTTATAATAATGTTTTTTAATACATCCAAAGGTGTAGAATTTTATAATTTTATTTTCTCTTCAACTTACTTTATATTAATACCTATATATTATATTATCCAATATTTTGTATACAGAAAATTTAATGGTATAATTATAAAATCATAAAATAAATTAAGAGGTGCAATTATGGCGGTTGGAACAGGAGTAAACTGTAATTCATGTCCAGACTACAAAAATAAAAATTGTGATGGAAAAGCAACGGATTGTTTATGTAGACTTTGTCCAAGAAGTTTATCACAATGTATATGCGTTAAGTATTGTAGAGAAACTGAATCAGTTTTGATTTTTGATTAAAATTAAAAATATTAAATATTTTTAATTTATAAAAACATATATGAATATAAAATCTCAAAAAGAAAATACTAAGATTAAATAATAACTGTTTATATAGGTGAGTTTTATGAAAGATCCTAATATTAAAAGTTTGATAGCTCAAAACTGTGATTGTTATGGAGCAAAATTACCTCAATATCTTTTGAGAATAGGTATTGCTAATGAAAGTTGTTATAATTGCCAACATTTCATAGCAGGGCAATGTAGCCAAAATCTATATCAGGGTATGGAAACTGTTATTAAAACAAATTAACGTATTTAAAAGGAGATTTTTTTATGGCTTTATGGAATGAATTGGTAGCGGTAGCTAATGATTGTAGTCAGTATGATTGTGTACAAAAAGGAATGGTTTCATCAATGGCTAGTAATAGAAGTTGTGCAAATTGTTCACACTTAAAAAATTCCAAATGTGAATTAGATTTATACGATAAAATACTAGCAGGGCAAGATGAGTACTAAAAAAATCTAAATATTTTAGAGAAGGCATTATAAAATTATATGATGCCTTTTTTCTTATAAAAAAGTAATTTTTTATGTTAAAATTATTTAAAGGAAGAAGATTAAATAAAGGAGTATGAATATGAGTAATAGTTTGATTTTTGGGTTTGGAATTATTTCATTTATAGGAATACTTATAGTAACTTTTATAATAGAAATTTCAAATAAATTAAAGAGCAAATGTTCTAAAGAAATTGATGATGCAGAAGGATTTTTAGAGTTATTAAATAAAAATAAAGCATTAATATGTTTCGGATTAATATTGTCAATAATGGGAATATTAGGATTTACAGTATCTATTTTAATTAAGTAAAAAGGATTTTATTTTCCTTTAAAAAATTGAAGTTTTAAAGAGAAAAATAAAATCCGAATCTTTATGTAAACATAAGTTAAAAGTTTTTAAAGTTAAATTCTTTCAATCATACCTTTTAGTATAGTAGTTGAATTTTTAACACCTATAGGTATGAATTGTTGATAATCCATATGAGCTCCATTATTAGCATTATCAGATATAGAACGAATAACAACGAAAGGTATATTATTTAAGTAGCATACGTGAGCAATGCTTCCACCTTCCATTTCACAAGCAATAGCTTCGAATTCTTGAGACAACCATTTGATTTTATCTATATTAGCTACAAATTGATCTCCAGTAGCGATTCTACCAGTAAAACTATTTATTTCGCTTCTTTCAATACAAGATTCTTTTGCTAAATTAACAAGTAGTTCATCACATTTAAAATCAAAGGTATCTAATCGAGGAATTTGTCCACATTTATCTCCGAAAGCAGTAGTATCCATATCATGTTGAACTAAAGTATCTGCAATTACAACATCTCCAGGATAAATATCTTTACCGATTCCACCAGCAACACCAACATTTATTATTTTATCAACATTATACTCACTTATTAAAATTTGAGTGCATACAGCAGCATTAACTTTACCGATTCCACAAATTACAGCAACAACATCTCTACCCCAAACAGTTCCTTTGTTAAAAGTCATGTTAGCTTTAGTTTCTTTGCTTTCTAAATTCATATCATTTAATAGTAACTCAAGTTCTTCACTCATTGCAGTTATTATACCTAATTTCATATTAAAACCCTCCATAAATAGTTTTTGAATAAATGTAATTATAATTATAACTAAAACAATAATTAAAATAAACATTAATAAATTTAGGTAATATAAATACTTTTATAAGAGTAAATTGTTTTGATATAATAAAAGCATTATTAAGATAAAATATAAAACAAAACACTTCTTTTAAAAGGAGAGAAAAAATGATTAAAGATATATATACTAGAACTCAATTAGTTGTAGGAAAAAAAGGTATAAATAAATTAAAAAATAGTATTGTAGCTATTTTTGGAATAGGTGGAGTAGGAAGTTTTTCAACTGAAGCTCTTTGTAGAGCGGGTGTTGGTACATTAATTCTAATCGATAGTGATGTAGTTGATATAACTAATTTAAATAGACAAATATTGGCTACTATAGATACTGTAGATAAACCTAAAGTTGAGGTTATGAAAGAAAGAATATTATCAATAAATCCTAATTGCAATGTAATAATACATAAAACATTTGTAACTCCAGAAAACGTAAATGAAATAATAAATAAAGATATAGATTATGTTGTAGATGCCATAGATACAATAACTGCTAAATTAGCATTAATAGAAACTTGTTATAAAAATGAAATACCTATAATGAGTTCTATGGGAACAGGAAACAAAATGGATCCAACTCAATTTAAAGTAGCAGATATATATAAAACAAAAATATGCCCATTAGCTAAAGTCATGAGATATGAACTTAAAAAAAGAGAGATAAAAAAGCTTAAAGTTGTTTATTCTGAAGAGTTACCTATGGAACCAAAGCTTGATGAATTTTCAGAGAATGGAGAAAGCAAAGAAGAAGTATTAAAGAAATTTACTTCAAAAAGACAAGTTCCTGCAAGTATAGCTTTTGTGCCACCAGTAGCAGGAATGATTATTGCATCACAAGTAGTTAAGGATTTAGTTAAAGAAGTCCTTTAATTTAAATATAAAATAAAAAATAGATTTACAACTAAAACAATAAAATTTTGTAAATCTATTTTATTTTTATTAAATCATCCAATCTTCATTTAAAAATCCATATAAGGAAGGATTTATATTTAAAGACTGGATAAGGTTTATATATTCATCCATTAATTTTTGATTTTCTTTAAAATTTTTATTTTTTAAAGCTCTTATCATTAGATTTTTAGGAGTTTCTAAAGGTGAAATATATTCAACTACAGAAGCTGAGTAGCCCTTCGCTTCTAAAAGCATACTTCTCATACCGTCAGTTAAAGCATCTGCTATTCTAGCTTTTAGTATTCCGTATTTTAACACTGCTTTAAAAGGTTCGTAACTATATTGATTTAACATTTCTCTATGACAACAAGGTACAGCTATTATACAATCAGAATTTAATTTTATACCTAAAGCAATAGCCATATCAGTTGCTATATCACAAGCGTGTAATGAAATTACAACATTTATTTTTTTAGAAGGAGTATAGTTTTTTATATCAATAGCATGAAACTCCATATTTCTATATCCTAAATTATCAGCCATTTTTTTAGAACTTTTAATAACACCTTCAGATATATCTAAACCAATAAAATGACATTTCCTTTTTTTAACTTCGGTTAAATAATAATTTAAAACAAAACTTAAATAAGATTTACCACAACCACAATCTAAAAGAGTTATTTCTTCGTCTTTAGAAAGAGAATCTAATACACCTTCTAATAATTCTACATAATGATCTATTTGATTGTATTTTCTAATTTTATCATTTTTAATTTTACCGTCTTTAGTCATTATATTTATTTCTTTTAATAAATTATCCGCTCTCCCTACTTTTATATAATAATCTCTATTTAATAGCGTAGATGTTTCATTAATATTATGAGATGAAATTTTTTTATTATTTTCATCTACTATATTTTCTTCTTTAATTTCTGTATTAGTCATTTTTACATTTTTGTTATCACCAACTATTAAAATATCACAACCACGTTCTCTATATAATATAGAAACAGAATCATATTTTTCACAATTAAAAATGATTTTTTGAAATAAAGAAGATATTTCTAGGATTTCAGTTTTACCATTAAAATTATATGAAATTTTACCGTTATTAAATTCTCCAGTACCTTTAAATTGTTTTAATCCAACCTCATATGTAACTATTATATTTTTGAATATAGAATTATTTTCTAAAAATCTATTTTCTAAACCCATAGTAAACAATTTTATCTTTGAAATACTTTGCTTATTCATAAAAAATTCCTCTCAAATAAAAATATATTTTCATAATTTATTATAAACTTAATTAATAAATAGTCTATGTAAAATATAAATATAGTAGTTTATGAGGAAAGTAATGTAAATTAATGAAAACAATTACGTAGTTGTATTCAATTTAATAAAAATAATTTGAAAATTTCGTCTTAATACTGTGTAACTATTCAAAAATTTATGATATAATCGTACTTGTTTTTTAATAAAAAAATTTAACTTGTATCCATAGTCAAGGTTTGAGAGGTTTTAATGGTTAGAATTGACTAGGAGGAACAAGCAATGGAAAATGTACAAATTAAAGAAAAAAATAACTGGGTCGCAATAGGATTTACATTCTTATTTATGATATTAGCGGCTATTGCAGAAAATACAAAAGGTGTTTTTATACCAACATTCGCAAAAGAATTTGGTGTTTCAGATGGAACAATATCATCTATATTTATAATAGCATTAGCTACATATATGGTAGCATCATTTTGTGGTGGAAACTTATGTGAAAAATTAGGACAGAAAAAAGTTTTCATATTAGGAATAGTAGTTATAATATTATCTTTATTCTTTTTATCACAAGCTAAGTCGTTCCTTATGTTATTCATAGGAACTGGAGCAGTAGGTCTTGGAACAGGTTTAGGTGCTATTTCTTGTAATACAGTATTACCTATGATAGCAATAACAGCACAAGTTGTACTTATGAATGTAATGCATTTCTGTTATGGATTTGGATCATCAATTGGTCAAAAGTTATTTACTATGTTAACAGAAAAAGGTATTGGTTGGAGAAATATATATTTTGGAACGGCTATAGTGTTTATAGCATTCTTAATAATATTTATATTATTTGTTAAATTACCAGTTGTAAAATCTGAGCATGAACAGAGTAGTGATAAGCTTAGTTTAGGAAAGATATTAAGCAATAAACTTGTAATTTGTTATGCATTAGTATTAGGGTTTTATGCTTTTGCTGAAATAGGAACAGCTAACTGGTTTGTTAGATATATGGACCAAACTTATAACAAAGGTACAGAATGTGGTAGTTTTTATTTGCCGGCATTTTTTGCAATTTTCGCTATAGGTAGATTATTTGGTGGAGTAATTGTTGCTAAAAGAGGATATTTTAATGTTCTTATAAAATCACTTTTATGTGGAGCTATATTATATCTAGCAGGAATTGTAATAGGATTAAATGGAATGATTTTAATATCAATTTCAGGATTATTTTTCTCAATTACATATCCAACAGTAGTATTAACTATAAGTAAAGTAATTACTAAACAAACTTCTCAAATAACAGGAGTAATAGTATCAGGATCAACTTGCTTAATAATGATATTAAATTATGCAATAGGTCAGTTAAGTAATATAATTGGAATACAAAAAGCATTTTATTTATTACCAATAAGCGCTATATTATCAGTAGTGATAATGATATATCTTTATAATGCTACAAAACACGTTTTAGTTGAAAAAAAATAATTACACGGGAGATGACTTTATGTCTAAAAAAGAAAGTGTATCTATAGAAATAACTAAAGGCAATAAATTTGAGTATATTATAAAAGATTCAATAGGAGTAAATATAGGAAGATTAATTCTTGTTGAAAAGGATATCTTAAATAAAAGAATATCTATAAGATTAAAAATTTATAAAAATACCAAATTGTTAAATGAAGTTTTATCCAAAATATTAAAAAATTTTTTTCAAGAAAACGATGTACATAAGATAAATATAATTTGTGGACAAGATACAGATATAGAAGCATTTTTTTACAATGGATTTACATTAGAGGGTATATTGATAGAGAATTCCTATCAAAAGGGTGTATACAAGGACGAGTTAAGTTTTGGAATAACATTAAAAAAATATAATCTTTATTCAAGTTTAGTTCAGATACAAATAAAAGGCATTAATATTACATTAAAAAATTTGACTCCTAAATACTCAAAACAAATGCTAGAATATTATTTAAAAAATAAAAAGCATTTAGAAAAGTTTGAACCTTATAGAGATAAAGCTTTTTATACACTTCAAGGTCAAAAACAAATGCTTGTAGAAGGGTATAAGCAATTTATTGATGGAACAAGTTTAGATTTTGGGATTTTTAAGGAAGATAAATTAATAGGTAAAGTTAAAATATCCAATATTATAGTAGGAGTTTTTAAAAGTGCTTTTATAGGATACTCTATAGATAGCAATTATCAAAATAATGGCTTTATGACAGAAGCTGTTAAATTAGCTACAGAATATTCATTTAATGAATTATCATTGCATAGATTAGAAGCTTCTGTATTAATGGATAATATAAGTTCACAAAGGGTTTTAGAAAAAAATAAATTTAAAAAAATAGGATTAAATGAAAAATATTTATATATTAATGGATGTTGGCAAGATCATATAACATTCTATAAAATAAATAATTAGTTATTTTTCAATATACAATTGGACATATAAGTTATATAGTAATTTTAAATATTAAATATTAAAAGGCTATAGAAGTAGTTAAAGAGAAAAACTATTTTTATAGTCTTTTTTATATGTGTTTAAGTTAAAAACTAGTATTTCGTTTCATATATATTTTTAAGTTAGTAAAACTATGATTAAACTCTTTTCATTAGAAGCATTAGAATAGTCTTTAAAATTTTCATTTTTGATTCTTGTTTTCTGTTTGTTTATTTTTTAATAGATTAGTATGGATGAGTGGAATAAGTTTTTATATTAGTATAATTCTGAATGCTTGTTAAAATACAAAATTTATATTGATAATAATAAAGCATTACCAAATATAATTATATAAAGTCTTAGTTCGTATTACTTGAGAATATTTAAGTATATATGTTCTAAAAAAGAATTCAAATATAAACTTTTAACTACTTTAACTTAAGAGTTATACAAGCTTGAATTTAAAAAATATAGATATATATTAAATTTAATTGCAAAATAAACATAAACATCTTTAATTTTTAATTAAGACTAATTTGACTTTTGAAGCTTTAGGTAATTTTTATTATTTATGTTAATTGGTAAGTTTTAAATATTTTAATTTAGAGTTGATTTATTATTTATATTTGGATTTTAATTTTAATTTACTTTAAATTTAAGATAACTGTAGAATAAATATATTAATTAGTAGATTAATGTATGGTTGTTATATAAAAATCAAAAAAACTATGCCTAGTGTGTCTAAGTACAATAAACCACTAAAATATAAGAAAAAAGTACAAATATAGACTTATCTTTAAAATATGACTTAATATTACTAAATGTGATTTAATATGAATGATAAGATAATACATGTCGCTGAGGTA
>X256_Zander__coassemble_121_pt1 | contig 15039 bp, 11 predicted proteins | sample X256_Zander__metabat2_high_PE_003 | metagenome-assembled genome bin X256_Zander | reverse complement strand
ACATATAAACTTTTAACTGCTCTAACTTAAAAGTTATATAAGCTTGAATTTAAAATATAGATTTATTATTAAAACTTATATATCAAAATATTGTGTCTTTATTTTCATAACTTATATTCTTTTGCTATCTAAATACTTACTTTTAAAATCATAGACAGCACCCACAACTCCTGCTGTATTTTTAAGTTTTGCAAAAGCTATATTAGTATTATTATAAACATGCTCTATTAAATATTTTTTTAAATATTTATCAATTAAAGGTTTTAAAATATCTTCTCTAGCCATAATTCCACCACCTAAAACCAAAACTTCAGGATTAAATAAGTAAACTATGTTTGTTATTCCAAGTGCTAAATTATCCGCTAACTTTTCAACTTCTTCTTTACATATATAATCACCATCTTCGTATCCTTTAAATATCTCTTTTCCGTTTATTTTATTTTCATCTAATCCCTTTCTAAAGGCTACATTTTTTATTAATGAAGTAGTTGATGCAACATCTTGTATTTGCTTTCTATTAACTAGCATGTACCCAATTTCACCAGCTGAGTTACTAAATCCATGCACTACTTTTCCATCAAGTATTATTGCCCCACCAATACTTGTACCAATTGTCATGCAAGCTATTGAATTTTTTCCTTTTCCAGCTCCAAGCCATAATTCTCCAAGTGCAGCACAATTAACATCATTTTCTACTGAACACTTAATATTAAATTCCTTTTCTACAATTCTTTTAACTTCAGTACCTGTATAATTTGGTATAGTAGGCCCTGCATATATTATTTTTCCATCTTTAGGACAAACCATTCCAGCAGTAGATATACATATACCATCTATTTTATATTCTCCTTTAATTTCCCTAACTATTTCTTTAACTTTTTCTATTATGCTTAATCCACCCTTATAGGCTTCAGTTTCTCTTTCACATAATTTAATTATTTTTCCCTCTTCATCTATAACTCCATATTTAATATTAGTTCCACCAATATCTATTCCTGTAAACAACCTCATATAAAATCTCCTCTATCCCTCTATATGCTTTCATATAATTTGATTAATTCTTTTACATAGCTTTTGTTATTTTCTAAATCAACTGTATCTTTTAATTTTAAAATTTCACCTTTATCATAATAGTTAAAAGCATTATTAGCTAAATCTTCTCCCAGTTCGTTTAAAGCTTCTTGAGAATAATGTACTTCATCTATTAAAAGTTTTCTATTTCTAAAAGATAATGCAAGATTTGACCCAATAATTAAATTGTCACTTTCTTCTGAAGTAATAATTTGAGTGGCTACAATATTGTGAATTCTATTATCTTCAACTCCATCCCAATATCCTGTAAGACTTAAAAATACTTTTTTAATACCTATATTATTTAAATCATCTACTAATAATTTAAGTTTATCTCTATAATAAATAGGGTCTGTTCCATATTTCCCGTCACTTTCCCCTTGAATCCATATTGCTGATTGTTTGTTTATTGAATATATTCTACTTATAGTTTCTATCCCTCTTTTATATTTATCTAAAGCATTTATTAAATAATTATACCTATCATGTCCCCAATTTTTTATCATTGACCCATCTACTGTACTATGTATAAAACACACAGCTCTACCTGTTAACTTATTCCATTTCAAAGCAAAACTTTGCGCTATTGTTCCATTTCCTCTAGATAGATCTAAAAATTTTCTCATTGGAACTACTTCATCAAGCTCAACATACTCAAAACACATTCCATTAGGTGTAGGTGCAAAGTTTATATCTCCCATTCCTAATGCATTACTTTGACCTATTAATAAAAATACATCTATTTCTGGTTTATTCATAAAAATATCTCCTTATTATAAATTTATACAACAATACCCTACAACATAATAACTATGGTATAGGGTATTTAAACTTATAATTAATTTTATAATATTACTTTATAAATAGCTTTCTTAACATCCTCTGGATTTTCTTCTGCTTTTAAACAAGTCATATGAATATCCTCTGGGTAACATATTAAAAAATCACCCTCTTTAAGAACTACTGAAGAATTTTCATTTCCTTCAAAAGAAACAAAATCATCCTTTTCAATATAATCTTTAAAAATTAAATTCCCTTTGAAATTAAGATTTATTCTTTCTTTTCCATCAAATATTACATGAACATCTATATATTTTTTATGTCCTTCCCAAAAACGATCTTCTTTATTTTTTGTAGTATAATTAACTCTATTTAAGAAAAGTTTCTCTCCATCAATTTCATGACTTCCTGCTTTATATTCAATTACATTATTGTCTTTAGCATGTCTTAAAGCTTTCTTTATTAATTCTGGTAAATAATCATAGCTTTCTAAATCTTTCAAATTTCCAAATATCATTTTTTCTACCTCTTTATTTAAATAAAAATTAACTACTCTTTTGCTCGTTAGCTCCACAATTTTTTCCATTATAATAAATTGTTGCTTCATTTTGAGTTTTTTCATCTACAACTTGTGATTGAGTCATTAATGAAACAATCATTCCAACTATTACTGAAGTTCCAATTGATATTATTGAATATGACCAAATACTTACATCAATTCCACCGTACTTACACGCTATTACAGCTACTGCTGATGCTACAAATCCTGCATAAGCTCCAGTTTTTGTAGCTTTTTTAAAGAATATACCTAATACAAATATTCCTGCTAAAACTCCAAGTACAAGTCCCATAAATCCATTAAACCATTCGTAAGCTGATTTAATACCACCATTAGCAAGCATTATTGACATTCCAATTGATGCAATACCAACACCTAAAGAAATATATTGAGCAAGTTTTGTTTTCTTTTCCATTGACATATCTTTTGAAATATAATTTTGAATATCTAAAGTCCAGCTTGTTGCAACTGAGTTTAATCCTGTTGAAAGTGTTGATTGAGCTGCTGCATAAATAGCTGCTAAAACTATACCAGTTATACCAACAGGTAATTGATAAGCTATATATGAAGCAAATATTTGATCTTGTTGAGCTGTTTGTAATAATGCAGGATTTTGTTTATAGAATACAAATAAAGCTGTTCCAATTAAATAGAATATAGTAGCAACAAATAATGATAATATTAAGTTTCCATAAGTCATTTTCTTTAATTCTTTTATATCAGTAGTTGTTGTAAATCTTTGTACTATATCTTGACTTGATACGTAAGATGAGAAAGTATTTAAACCTCCTCCAACAATTAATAAGAATACGCTTGTTTTAAATATATTTGCATCAAAGATTGGTTCTGTTGATGATAAGAATTTTCCACCTGAAGTTAGTTGAGACATTATTGAACCAAATCCACCGTCAATTGTTGCAATTAAGAATATTAATGAAAATATAATACCTACTATAAGAACACATCCTTGAATAAAGTCTGTCCATAGTACTGACTTTAATCCACCTGTATATGAATAGATTATTGCTATAACTCCCATTGCTATTATAAGCAAATTAACATTTATGCCTGTAAGATTTGCAAGTACCATTGATGGTAAATACATGATTATTGCCATACGTCCAATTTGATATATTATAAACATTATTGCCCCAAGTATTCTAAGGCCTTTATCTTTATATCTAATTTCTAAATATTCATAAGCAGTATCTATATCTAATCTACTGTAAACTGGTAAGAAGAATCTTATAGTAAGAGGTACTGCTACAAACATACCTAACTGTGCAAACCAAAGAATCCAAGTACCTTTATATGAGTTTCCTGCTAATGATAAGAAAGAGATTGGGCTTAAAAGCGTTGCAAAAATTGAAACTGAAGTAACCCACCAAGGAATTGTTCCATCACCTCTAAAGAACTCTTTACCTTTCATTTCTCTTTTAGAAAATTTTAATCCAGCAAATAAAACAAGTCCTAAATAAACCACTAAAACAATTAAATCAAACGTAGTAAAACCTTGCATATTTATTCCCCCCTTTTATATTTTAAATTCTGTTAGATTAATACCTTGTCCCCAAATTAACCTAACAGAATTTTAATCAATTTTTAAAAATACTTTTTATTAATTTCCTTAGCTTTTTCAATCATCTCTTCAGTTGGTTCTTTCATTGGTTTTCTGCAATATCCAGCATCAACACCTTGTTCTTCAAGGATTAACTTAATTGTTTGATAAAGACCATTATTTAAAATATCAGTTATTAAATCATTAGTTACATGTTGAACCTCTAAAGCAGTTTTTATATCACCCTTTTGTGCTGATTCGAATATCTCTCTTGCACGAACTCCATTTACGTTAAATGTTGATCCTATAGCACCGTCAACTCCAAGTACTGTTGCAGGTAACATCATTTCATCAAATCCTGCAAATATTAATTTTTCTGGGAAGCGTTTTCTCATACGCTCTAACATATAAAAATCTGCTGCTGTAAACTTAACTCCAATGATTTTTTCATTTTCAAAAAGCTCTGCAAATTGATCTAGGGACATATTTACCCCTGTTAAGAATGGAATTGAATATATGATAAGTTTATTATCTACTGAATTTATTATTGTTTCATAATAATCTTTAATTTCAGAGAAATCGAATTTATAATAGAATGGTGTTACTGCAGATATTGCATCATATCCTAATTCAGTTGTAAACTTTGCAAGCTCCACAGCTTCTTTTAAATTTACTGAACCTACTTGTGCAATTAATTCAACTTTTCCTTTAACTTCATCCATAGCAATTTCAAAAATTCTTTTCTTCTCTTCTGTTGAAAGCATAAAGTTTTCTCCTGTGCTTCCTCCAACATATAATCCATCAATTTTACACACATCAATATTGTGTCTAATTATCTCTCTCAATCCTTTTTCATTAATGTTTCCTTCCTTATCAAAAGAAACTAATAAAGCTGAATAAATTCCTTTCATTATTGTGCCCTCCTAAAGTTTAATAATTTATTTTAAAACATCTGTAAATTTTCTAGTTATCTGCTGCGGTCTTGTTATTGCACCTCCAACTACTGCTGAATAAGCGCCTAACTCAAAGGCTTTTTTTAAATCCTCTGGAGTGTTTATTTTACCTTCACAGATTACTGGAATATCTACTGTTTTTACTAACTTTTGAACCAAATCAAAATCTGCCTTTTCACTTTGCGTAGAGTAAGGGGTATATCCAGAAAGTGTTGTTGATATACAATCAAATCCTAACTTTTTAGCTTGTACACCTTCTTCAAAAGTGGATATATCAGCCATTGCTAATCTATTATTTTCATGTATTAAATCTACTAAATCTTTAAGATTTTCATCATTAGGTCTTCTTCTACTAGTCGCATCTAATGCTATCATTTCACATTTCGTTTCAAGGAGTTCCTGAACTTCTTTTTTAGTTGGAGTTATATATATTTCTGAATCGTCATAATTTCTTTTTATTATTCCTATTACAGGAAGTTCTGTGACTTCTTTTATTTCATTAATATCATTTACTCCTTGTGCTCTTATCCCAATAGCTCCACCTTCTTTAGCTGCTTTAGCCATTCTACCCATAATAAAGGAGCTATGTAATGGTTCTTCTTCTAATGCTTGACATGATACTATTAGTTTTCCTTTTATTTCGGTTAACATTTTATCACTCCTATTGGAAATTATTTACTTATATTTTAATTGTAAACATTTTCCGTTTGCATTTCAATATATTTTAAGAATTTATTAAATATTCTTTATTTTTATTTGCTAAAAAATAAAGCAAGATAATTTTTCTAATTATCTTGCTTTTAAATAAATCATTAATTTTTCGTATCTATAAATTCAATTTTCCAATTTAAATATCCTGTTTCTTTATTTAATTCATATTTAAAATAAGCTGAAAAAATATTTCCTTTCTTGCTTTTTAAGTTTCTAAATCCAACCTTGCCATTTTTTAAAAGCAGGGACACCATTTCTTTAGATACAGTTTTTCCAAAAGAATTTATATACTTATCATCTTTCCATATAGTATACTTACATCCATTTTTCCAGTTAACACATCCAAAACCTTTTTCACCTTCAATTATTGAATTTCCACAAATAGGACACTTTCCTATCTCTTCTTTGCCCTCTGGAATATCCACCTTAAACTTTTTAAGAACAGAATTATCATCCTTTATTTTTTGAACAGCTTCTCTTGTAAAATTACATATAAGATTTAAAAATTCGTTTTTTTCAAACTTTCCTTTTTCTATATCCGATAAAGTTTTCTCAAGTCTTCCTGTATATTCAAGGTCTAAAAGTTCTTTTGCAGGAAATATCTCTACTAATGTTCTTCCAAGTTCCGTGCATATAAGGCTTTTCCCCTTAGCCTTAACATAACCTATATCATGAAGTTTTTTTATAGTTTCTGCTCTTGTAGCTGGTGTACCTATGCTAAATCCACTAAGTATAGCTTTCATCATTTCTTCAGAATTTTCCATGTCATCTGAGTTATCATCAATTTCTTCATCATCATTTTTATCTGCTTTATTATTTTTAAAACTCTTTCCACAAGTTTCCATAACTCTTAAAAGTGTTTTTTCTGTATGATGCTTTGGTGGTTTTTTAGTAACCTTAGCTACCTTTCCATCAGTTACATCTAACATTTCCTCTTCATTAACTAATGGTAATATTGTATCCTTAGTTTCTATTTTTTCAACCTTTCTCCAACCCTCAACAAGTTGAACCCTACCTTTAGTTCTAAACTCACCCTTAGCTTTTTCATCATCAACCTTAATAGTTATCTTAGTTTCTTCAAATTCTGCAACAGGCATAAACTGCATTATAAATCTATTTTTTACTGCTTCATAAACTGCTCTTTCATCAGAAGTTAATTTAGTTGGAATTATATATGTAGGGGTTATGGCACTATGGCTTTCAACCTTTGAATTATCAAAAACTCTCTTTGATTTTAAAAATTTAATTTCCTCTTCATAGGGAAGTCCAACTTTAATCTTATCTAAAACATTTTTAGCCCTATCCACTAAACTTTCTTCTAGTGCTATACTTCCTGTTCTAGGATAAGTTATAAGTTTCTTTTCATAAAGAGATTGAGCAACCTTTAACACCTTGTCAGAAGTCCACCCTTTATACTTACTTGTTATGTATCCTTGAAGATTAGAAAGATTAAATAGTGGTCCTGGATATTCTCTTTTTTTCTCAACTTCCTTTGAAACAACTTTTCCTTGTTTTCCCTTTATAGATTTTTTAATTTCCTCAAGATATTCTTTTTTCTCAAACTTTTCGTTTTCTTCATAATATAAAGTCTCAAACTCAGTATTTTCTTTATTTTTAAACTTCTGAGTTAATTTAAAATAACTTGTTTCTTTAAAATTCTCTATTTCCTTATCTCTATCATAAATAATTTTTAAAGTTGGAAGCAATACCCTACCTATATTAATCATTTTATTATCTTCAAATCTATATCTAAGTGTAGCTACCGAAGTCAAGTTAATTCCTATTATCCAATCCGCCCATTGCCTTCCTATTCCTGCATCTTGAAGAGATTTCATTTCTTCGTTAGGCTTTAACTTCTCCATTCCCTTTTGGACTTCATTAGCCGTCCATTCATTAAGAAGAAGTCTATAAACAGGCTTTTTCTCGTTGAAATACAAAAATATTTCATCTGCTATAACTTGACCTTCTCTATCATAGTCAGTTGCCGATATAATTCCATCAACGTCTTCTCTATTTATTAAGGATTTAATTATATTAAGTTGCTTCTCTGCACCTTTATCAGTAACAGTTCTATTCATAGAATCGTGCTTTATTTTATATTTAAATTCAGATGGTATGAAAGGGAACTTTTCCATTCTCCAACCTTTCATATTCTCATCATAATCCTTTGCATCAAATAACTGCAATAAATGTCCAAAAGCCCAAGTTACTAAGTAATCCTCTCCCTCAAAATATCCATCTTTTCTAGCTTTTATTTTGAAAGCATCTGCTATGTTTTTTGCTACTGAAGGCTTTTCTGCTATTATAACTTTTTTCAAAAAATCAACTCCCAATTATGTATATAAACACTCATTACTACTTAATTATTTTTAAATTTTAGTTTTAAAAACTTGATATATAAGTTCTGAAAAAGATTTTACATTTAAAAATAAAAAGAATTTTACGTACTATTATTATAAATACTAATTTAAAACTATAGTTTCATTATTAGAAGATATATATTAAAATCTAAATCCAATATATACGACTAAGTATATTTTAAATAATATGTATTCTAGCTAATCATATTTACATCATATATCTTAGCAAAAATAAATAGTTATCTATATAATAGATAACTATTTAACTTTTATTTTATATTAATTATTCATTTTTATAAACTATTTTTCCATCTATTATAGTATACAAGGTTTTAGTTGAAATTTCAAAAGGACTGCCAGACAAAATAGCTATATCTGCATCTTTTCCTTTTTCAATAGAACCTACACTATCACTAATACCAACAATTTCTGCTGCATTTATTGTAATAGACTTTAAAGCATCTTCAAAATCTAAGCCTTCTTTCATTGCAAGAGATGCACAAGTAGGTAAATATTGAATTGAAATTACAGGATGATCAGTCATTATAGCCACTTTAATACCTTCTTCAGTTAAAATGTTCACAGTTTCAAAAGTTTTATTGGTTAATTCTATTTTTGAATTTGTAGTCATTGTTGGTCCAACTATTGCATTTTTTCCACTCTCTTTAATTGCATTTGCAATCAAATGCCCTTCAGTGCAATGGTCTAAGGTTAAATCAACATCAAATTCTTTAGCAATTCTAATAGCAGTTAAAATATCATCTGCTCTATGAGCATGTGCTTTTAAATGTATTTCCTTTTTTATTACAGGAATTAAAGCTTCATATTTTAATTTTTTCTCAAAAAACTCGTCTTTTTGTTCTGCATTTTCTTTTTTCTCTATATAATTTTTAGTTTCTAGTAAAGTTTCTCTTAAAAGTGCTGCCGTTGCCATTCTTGTCATTGGAGCTTTTCCCTTGCTATTATAAACTCTCTTTGGATTTTCTCCAAAAGCAATTTTCATAGCCACAGGTTCTTTTAAAATCATGTTATCTATTACAGTTCCATAAGTTTTTAAAGCTACAAATTGTCCACCAATTACATTAGCACTACCAGGTCCAGTAACTACTGTTGTTATACCTGCTTCTCTGGCATCTTTAAAACTTCTATCAAAAGGATTTATTCCATCTATTGCTCTAAGCTCCGGAGTTATAGGATTAGTCATTTCATTTTCATCTGAACCTTCAAACCCCATATTTTCTTCAAATATACCAACATGACAATGTGCATCAATCATACCAGGTAAAACCCAAGCACCTTTTGCATCAATTATCTCTTCCCCATCATAATTTAAATTTTCTCCAATATCTAAAATTTTTCCGTTTTTTATTAAAATCTCTCCATTATCTAATGTCTTTCCTGCCATAGTAAAAATCTTACCATTCTTTATTAACATATTAGCCCCTCCCTACAAATCAAAGTACTTGCTCAAAATCTTTAAAATTAATTTATTCTAATTAGACTATCAACACTTTTATTTTATCACGTACACTACTAAAATATGTAAACAAGTATGATGAATATTTTCTTTTTCCATTATATAAAATTAAAAAATACTAACTTGCTTTATCCTCTATTGATTTTAGTAAATTTCTCATACTAATATATAAAAAAACTTATTGGAGATATTTTATGGAGAATATTAAAAAAACATTTTAGATATTAGTAATAATAATTATCAATACTTGATAAACTTACAAAACGTACATGGAATAGGTCTAGGATGTTAACATCAAAAGATATAGTTGCAACATTATACTTTTAGCTTTAATATTTTTTATCCAAAAAGTATATGAAATATCATAATAACTATAAATATTATTCCAAGAGCTTTATGAAATTTTATGTTTTTATTAAATATTCTTAAAAATCCTGAAAATAAAAGCACAGTTAATACTATAAGTGCTGAAATACCTAAGATATATTCTATAGAGAATTTAAACCCCAGATGAAGAAATATATACGCATGTATAACAATTATTGAAATACCAAGTAAAGCAACAGGAACATGTAGTTTTTGCAATATCTTACACAAAAACATAATTAACTTTCTAAAATATTTTAAAAATATATCTAAATAATTTTGAGTTTTAAGAGATAAGTTTATATCTACATTTATTTTTAATTTTTCCTTTAAGAAATTTTTTATATTCATTAAACCTTTTGGAGTAGTATTTTTTATTATAAATCTTCCTACAAATAAAGATATAGCTATGAAAAAGCAAACTTCACAAAAAGTTGCTAAATCTTTTGAAAAATCCTTTAAGAGTTTATGAGTAAAGTTAAATAAATAATCATTTCTTACTGAAAAATAAATAAATCCTAGTGAAACTACTATAGGGTTTTCAACTTAAAAATTAAGTTATGCAATAGCATACTTATTATAACTACAATGTAATTTAAGTGAATAGATTAAGTTTTCACCTAAAAGCCCTATAATAATAGGATTTCAATTATAAAAAAAATCAAATTTATTTTTTGTTGTTTAGCTAATTTTCTCTTCATCATAATCACCTTCATAAAATTAAAAATAATAACTGTTTTTTAAAGCTAAAGTAACTTAACATATAAATATTCCCAAATAAAAATCATTTTTAAATTTAGCTAACTAACATATACCTCATTTATAACAATAACATTTCTAAAAACTATATAAAATTATACTAAAAGTGTCAAATTAAAGATATTTTTATATCGAGCAATTATATTTGTTATTTTTGATAATTTTATATAAAACACTAGTTAAAAATTTTCACTATTAATTTTAAACAAGCACATTCTAATTGATAATACATTTTTAAACCTATTGTCATAACTTTCATTAATATAAAAAAAAAACACCTCTGCTAATAGCAAAGATGCTTAAACTAATTATTTATAACTTAAATATACTCATTATACTATATCACAGGTTTAATAAGTTTCAATAAAGAGATTTTATTGAAGCTTCGTTTATCTATAAAACACTTATCATATTAAAAATTACTCTACTAATTCTATTTCATGAATTTGAGTAGATAATCCTTTAAATGCTGATAGTTCTAATCCTTTTACTCTCGAACTTACAACACTACAAGATTTATTACTTCCAAGAAATATATAAGGAAGTTCATCATTTACAAGTTCATTCCATTCTTGATATATTTTTTTTCTTTCCTCTTGATCTGTTGTTTCTATACCTTTTTTGATTAATTCTTCTGATTTATCAGGATGCCAACCTACCGCATTAAATCCTCCTGGAACATCTTGGCTTTTTGATAGTACCCAAGATGGATCTGGATCTGTTGCCATTGACCATGACATATCATAAATATCAAAATCTCTTTTTTCATTAACTTTATCTGTTAAAGTTGAAAATTCCATAAGCTCTGGAACAACTTTAATTCCAAGTGTTCCCCAATTTTCCTTAACTATAGGAATAAGATTATCAACATACTTAGAATCTGCTGTTGTCATCCATCTAATTTCCATTGGAACACCATCTTTTTCACGAATTCCAGTAGACTCATTCATCTTCCAACCAGCTTCATCTAACAATTCCTTTGCTTTATCTAGATTAAACTCATATGGATTTAATTTGCTTTCATCTGGATAAGCCCAAGATACTGGCGAAGCATGAGTATTGGTCAAAATAGCATATCCTTGGAAAAAATTATCTATAAAACCTTGTCTATTTAAACCATAGGTTAAAGCTTGGCGAACTCTTTTGTCTTCAAATTTAGGATCTCTTGTATTAAACCCAATATAGTTATACCCATTTCTATTATATAATTGAGCATCTAAAAATTCCGCACTTTTTACAAGCTCTATATTTTGTTGGTTTGGTGTTATTCCATCTATGTCTACATTTCCAGATTTTAATTCTTGAATTACAGTTTTAGCATTTGTAACTTTCATTATAATATTAGGAATTTTAGGTTCACCTTTAAAATAATTTTCATTTTTTTCAAACTTAACGTACTGACCTTGCTTAAATTCTATAAATTTATATGGACCTGCACCTACTGGCTTTAAGAATAAATCCTTTATTTTTTGAATATTGCCCTTTTCAAATCCATAAACACTCTTTGGCATTATTCCATAACCAAAATCATAAATAGCAGGTGCTTTAACCTCTTTTAGTGTAAAGGAAATAGTGTGATCGTCTACAACTTTTATTCCTGAAACTTCCTTAGCATCACCTTTATTGTATTCTTCATATCCTACAAGTTTCTCAACAGCATCTGTTCTTGCACCATCATATTTAGGGTCACAAATAGCTGTAAAAGTAAATGCTACATCCTGTGCTTTAACCTCTTCTCCATTAGAAAACTTAATACCTGGTTTTATTTTGAAAGTATAAGTTTTACCATCTTCTGAAATATCCCAACTATCTGCAATTTCAGGAATTGGATTTCCTTTTTCATCACTTGATATCAACCCTGCAAATATAAAATCAGTAATTGTACTATCATAAGTAGTATCCGAATATATAGGATTAAATGTTCCCTTTGGATCTTGTGTTCCTACAATTAAAGTGTCTTTCCTTTTTTTAGCCACATCTGGTAACTTTGATGGATCTTTTGCTTTTATAACTTCAGTTTTAGTAAGTCCTATTGAGCCTTCTTTTTTGTCACTATTACTTTCTCCACTTCCACTTTCTTGCTTTTTCTCTCCCTCTGCCTGTGGCTTTTCTGCTTCTTGTCCACATCCTCCTAGTATAACGGAAGTTGCCATTAAAGCACTTAAAAGTCCTATTGCTTTCCTTTTCATAAACTTCCCCCTTAATTTTACCCTTTTTTTTAATTACTCTGTTAATTCAAGTTTATAAGCTTGTGCTGTCCAACCCAAGTGTGGTGACATTTCAAGACCTTTTACTCTTGAATTTACAACTGTTGATGTTTTATTAGTTGCTAAGAATATATATGGTGCATCTTCGTTTATAAGCTCATACCATTCTTGATATATAGCTTCTCTTTCTTTTTGATCTACAGTTTGAAGCCCTTTTTGCATTAACTCTTCTGATTTGTCTGGATGCCAACCTACTGCATTAAATCCACCAGATACATCTTGATTTTTTGAGAATATCCATGATGGATCTGGGTCAATTCCTAAAGACCATGCCATATTAAATATTTCAAAATTTCTTTGACCCTTAACTTTTTCTGAAAGAGTTGAAAATTCCATAAGCTCTGGCGTAACCTTAACACCTATCTTCGCCCAGTTTTCCTTAACTATTGGAATTAAGTTATCAACATATTTAGAATCTGTATATGTCATCCATCTTATTTCTAGTGGATTACCATCTTTTTCACGAATTCCAGTTGATTCATTTAGCTTCCAACCTGCTTCATCTAATAGCTCTTTTGCCTTAGTTGGATTATATTCATATAGATTTAACTTACTTTCATCAGGTGATGACCAAGATGCTGAAGAACCATGAGTATTTATAAGTTCACCATAACTTTGATAATAATTTTCTACGAAACCTTTTCTATCAAGTCCATAAGTTAAAGCCTGACGAACTCTCTTATCTTCAAACTTAGGATTTCTTAAATTAAAGCCTATATATCCATATCCATTATCATTATAAAGTTGAATATCTAAAAAACCTGCACTCTTTAACATATCTATGTTTTGCTTATTAGGAGTTACCGCATCTATATCTATATTACCTGCTTGAAGTTCTTGTATTGTCGTTTTAGAGTTTGTTACCTTCATTATGATATTTTTAATTTTAGGTTCTCCCTTAAAGAAATCAGTATTCTTTTCAAACTTTACATATTGACCAGGTTTAAACTCAACAAACTTATAAGAACCTGCACCAACTGGTTTTAAAAACATTTCCTTTAATTTTTGAATATTTCCCTTTTCAAAACCATATAGACTTTTGGGCATTATTCCACAAGCAAAATCATATATAGCTGGTGCTTTAACTTCTGTTAATGTAAAGGAAATTGTATAATCATCTATTACCTTTATCCCTTCAACCTTATCCTTATTTCCACTTCTATAATCTTCATATCCTAAAATCTTATCAACTGCATCCGTTCTAACACCATCATAACTAGGGTCACATAAAGCAGTATAAGTAAATTCTACATCTTGAGCTTTTAATTCTTCTCCATTTGAAAATTTAACACCAGGTTTTATTTTAAATGTATAAGTCTTGCTATCCTCAGATATCTCCCAACTTTCTGCTATATTAGGCATAGGAGTTCCTTTAGCATCATAAGTAACCAATCCTTCAAACATTAAATTTGTAGCTGCTGTATCATAACTATTATCTGCATAAAGTGGATTAAAAGTTCCCTTTGGATCTTGAGTTCCTACTATTAAAGTATCAGTTCTATTTTTTGCAACTTCTGGAACCTTTGATGGGTCTGAAGCTTTTATTACTTCAGTATCTGACGAACCTTTTTCAAGTTTTCCTTCACTTTTTTCAACACCTACTTCTGGTTTTTCTGCTTCTTCTCCACAAGCTCCAAGTACAAAAGAACTAGCTACTAATACACTTAGTAATCCAATGGCTTTTCTTTTCATTTTAGAATTCTACATTACTTATCTTTAAAGTCATTTAAATAAATAATGTAGTTCCCCCTTTCTGTATCTAACTTTTTAATCTCAAATATTTAATATCCAATTAAAAAGGCTATATAAATATACTTTATTTCACCTAATTATTTATAGAATTGAAATTTTTGTATTTTATATAGCCTTTTAAAATTTATTTACCTGAATCTAATTCAATTTCGTGAACCTGGGATACCCATCCTACATAAGGTGATATTTTTAATCCCTTAACTTTAGAACTTACAACCGTAGCAGCTTTGTTAGTTCCAAGGAATATATACGGTGCCTCTTCATTTATAAGCTCATACCATTCCTGATAGATTTTCTTTCTTTCCTCTTCATCTGTTGTTTGAATTCCCTTTTGAAGTAATTCTTCAGATTTATCTGGATGCCAACCAACCCCATTAAATCCACCTGGAACATCTTGAGATTTTGCAAACACCCAAGATGGGTCTG
>X256_Zander__coassemble_119_pt1 | contig 15167 bp, 10 predicted proteins | sample X256_Zander__metabat2_high_PE_003 | metagenome-assembled genome bin X256_Zander | reverse complement strand
AATTACTTTTAAAACTAAAGCAAATTAAATTGTTGCTAAATTGTAAAATAAATTTAAATTAAGAAAAAGGATGTAGTTCACAATTGACTACATCTTTAATTTCTAATGTAATTTCCAAATATAAAAATATTAAGTTCAGTAGCTAATCTATTAAAAGTCCTTGAAGAGTTTGTTTTTTGCTTGGATTCAAGCGGTAAAGTTGCATTTTAAGGAACTATGTTGAAAGCCAGTACATATTTTTTTATAAATTGTAGAACCAAAAAGAGCACAAACACCACAGTTGTAGGCAAAGTTACAAACATCATCAAATTCGTTTTGTTTTAGAGTTACATTTTTTGAATTCAAATTTTTACTTATTGATATAGCCATAGAGCTTATTTCTTACATTAAAGCTTGAGGAGTTTGAGCTTCAGTTACGGTTTAAAGTTTCATTATCCAATAGTATCAACTTTAAAAGCATCTCTTAATGATTTTGGAAAAACTCCTCATAGTTTTTAATAAAATCAACAAACTTAGTAGAGACTAACATATTAAAATAGACAGGTATCAATTTAAGTTATTTGTTATATAATATATATAACAGATAGAATAAAAATATTTTTAGAAAGGAAAATAAAATGTGATAAAAATAGATTTTGAAAGTGATGTTCCAATATATGTTCAGTTAAAAGATGAAATAATAAAAGAAATAGCAAAAGGAATTTTGAAGGAAGGGGATTCACTTCCTGCTATAAGGCAACTAAGTTCAGATTTAGAAGTAAATCTTCATACAGTAAATAAAACTTATAATATTTTAAAAGAAGAAGGATATTTAAGAATAGATAGAAGAAGAGGTGCTATAGTTTCTATTTCTAAAAGCGATATAGATAAATTTGATGAAAAACTTAATAAAGAATTAAAACTTTTAATTGCAAAAGCTATATGTAAGGGATATACAAAGAATGATTTAATAGAAAAAATAAGCAATAGCTTTGACATCTAAAAAAATAAGGTGAACTGTATAATAAGGAGATGGTTATATGGAGATAGTTTATATTTTAATTTTTTTAATATCTTGCGTATTTTTATTTATGGGTTTATTTATGCAAAACTTCGCTAATAACAGTATATTTTTTGGTGTTAGAATACCAGTAGGATATGATAAAAATGAATTGCTTCAAAAAGAATTAAAAAGATTTAAGAAGAGATGGTCTATAGTATGGGGTATTATATTTATACTATCTTTGTTTGGAATATTTACCTTAAAAGATAAAGGTTATGAATTTATAGTTGTTTTTATTTCAATATTTTCTCAAATAATATTACTTCAAGTATGTTACTTTATAACCTTTAACAAGGTTAAGAAAATAAAAAAACAAGAAAATTGGAAAGAGCTTTTAACTAATAAAAAAGTTGTTTATGTGGATTTAAATTTACAAAAACAAGTTGAAAAATCAATGAATAAAGGTTTTTACCTTATTCCTTGGATTATTTATTTAATATTTTTGGCTATACCCATATTGAAAGAAAAGCAAATCGAAATCATAATTATTATAAGTGCAGTTAGTTCCTTAATAATATTACAAATTTCAATTTTAGGAATTTTAAAGACTAAGCAAAATTTAAATGGTGGAGATTTAGAATCTATTAAAAAAGAAGCTTTAAGTAATAAAAAAATAATTTTAAAACTTTTATATAGCACTCAAATTTTATTATCAATTTTATTTGGAGTGACTAATTTATCTATAGCAGGAATTATATCTAATAATATAGCTTCTATTATTACTGTTGTTATTGTTATCTCTACATTAATATTATCATTGGCAAGTGCATTAATTATTTCAAAAAGAAGAGAATTTATAAGAAATTTGCTAGAAAAAGATTTTAATGAAAAAGGACAAATAATATTAAATAAAGATGATGATGATAATTATTTAATGGGAATATTTTATTATAACCCAAATGATCCATCTTTATTGGTTGATAAAAGAATGGGCGTTGGCATGACTTTTAATTTTGCTAATCCAATTGCAAAAATTATAAATGTTATTTCAGTAGTAATATTAGTAGTAATTTTTACATTAGTGATAAAACTTTCAACTTCAACTATGAATGTTAACTTTAGTAATTCTAACGTAAGTATATCTTGTATGTATAGTAGTGATATAAATTATCAAGATATTGTAAAAATTGAGTATTTAAATAAAATTCCACCTATAGGAACTAAAATTAATGGTGCTAGTACTGGAAATAGGAATATTGGTTATTATAGAACTAAAGATAATAGAAATGTTAAGCTTTATATAGAAGATTCTAAAGAACCTTGTGTTCTTATAAAACTAAAAGGAGAAAAAATCATTTATTTTAACTATAAAGATAAAGAAAAAACTGAAAATTTTTATAAAACTTTAAAAAATTATTATGAAAAAATTATTTAGTTATTATAAGTACTAATTTAAAAACGAAAATTATCAATCAAACTATATACTCTAAAGCTTTTGATTTATATTAAACATTCAAAAGCTTTTTTACGTAGTATCTAAAACTAATGTTCATAATTATTTAACTTGATTTTAAAGTCTTAAAGTTTTTATACTAATAAATAGTAATAATTTGTTTTAAATTAAATATAGTAAAGAAGAAAGGAGTTCTTTTATGAAGAAAAAAATAATATCTAAAACAATAATGTTTATTTGTATTATAGCTTTTATATTAATTTTTAAAAGTTTATTTGGTGATGAAAATGTACTTATAGGGGTAACTGTAATAACTGCTATGCTTATGATGATGAATAGGGACTTAAGTTTAAATATTATAAGGAATACAATTTTTTTTATAATATTTAATGTATTATCAGGTATACTTGCATATTATGCTGGAATAAACGTAACACTTGGAGTAATATGCAATTTTACAGCTATGTTTTTTATAGGAATTTTATTTTGTTACAATATAAAAACATCTCTATATATCCCTTTTGGGCTTCAGTATGTTTTTATGTTAAGTGCACCAGTATCTCAGGGTAAAATTTCCCTTAGACTTTTATCTTTAGCGGTAGGTGGAATTATTATTATGATTCCACAACTTTTAAATAAAAATAAATCTAAAAAATTAGTTGAAAACGAGATAAACAATATTTGTAATAATTTAATTAAAAAAATAGATTTAATTATTAAAAAAGAAGATAATAAAGAAATAGAGAGGGAAATACAAAAAAGTATAGGAAATATAAGTAATTCTATTTATTATAAAAGAAAAGAATATTTTTATATTACTAAGGAAGGAAAAATAAATATAAATATTTATATCTCACTAAATAAAATAAATCAAGTTTTAAATAAAATTCAAAACTTAGAAAACACACAAATGTATGAAGAAATCCTAAAAATATTAGCAAAAGAATTAGACATTATAAAAATATCTCATATAGATGAAGAAAGCTTAAATAAAATGTCTAGTAGTGTAGATAATTTGATAGATAAATATAAAAATTCTGGAGAAAATGATGAATACACTTTAGAAATATTAAGCTCATTAAACTTTATAAGAGATGTTTTTAAACAAAAAGTGTTTATATTGGATAAAGATCTTAATACTATAAAAAAAGTTAAAGAAATTAAAGATGAATTTAAATTAACTCATAAAATAAAATTTAATTTAACTAAAGATTCAGCTAAATTTTGTTATGCAATTAAGGTAGCCGTAGTTGTTAGTATTGCAGGATTTATATCTCAATATTTTAAATTAGAAGAAGGAAGATGGATTATATTTACTGTTTTTTCATTAACGCAACCTTATAAAGAAGTATCTTTTAAAAAAGTACCTCAAAGAATTAAAGGTACTATAATTGGAATTGTTATATTTGTAATTTACTTTAGTATAATAACTGGACAAACTGGTAGAATGATATTAATTATGTTAGCAGGATATATTTCAAGCTTTGTTGATGAGTATGATAAAAAAATGATTTTAGTAACTATTTCAGCTTTAGGAGCAGCAGCTATAACAGGTAGTCCTAATATTTTAGCATTACATAGATTTTTATATGTAATACTTGGTGCAATTATAGCAATTTTAGCAAATCAGTTTATATTGCCTTATAAAGTTGAAGATTCTTCAAGACATCTTATGAAAGTATACTTTAATATTATAAAAAGTATTTTAAATGAAATAATTTTATCCTTTGAAGGAAAAGAAAATAAGGATTATATGAGAAATCTAGTTTTACTTTCTTCTTTAATTGATAATAAGCTTATGTTAAATAACGAAATATTAAAAAATGAAGAAATAAAAAAAGCTATTGAAGAGCAAAGAAATGTAGTGGCAGATTTGTATTATTTATTTTTAGACATTAGAACTAAGCAATATAATGGAGTATTAAATCAAGATATTAAATTTTTAATGAAGTTTTTAGATGGTAGTAAAGATAATCTTGATATGGAAGAACAATATATTAATAATAAATTTGACTTCAAAAAAACTAAGAATATTTCCGAAAAGTTAGCTATTATAAATTTAAAAGATATATTTTTAGAAATTAAGAATTTAAAAATTCAAGGAATAGTTTAATATTAAACTTGTAAGGGATGTGGTTAGATTTGTGTAAAAATAAATTTAACTACATCCCCTTATTAAGTTTAATATAGCTTTTTATTATTATTATTTTTAATACATAAATTATTATCTATTTAAAAAAGCAATAAACAATAAAATAAGGTAGTGTTTATTTTTCTGTTAATAACTACTATAATTTAAAATGGTTATGCAAAAATATTGAACTAAAATGTTTAGGAGTTTGAAAATGATTAAAAGAAAAGCAAAAATAGTAGGTATAATTTTAACTTTATGTATGTCTACATCAATTTTTATGTCATGCAAAAATAATAATAGTAAAGTTAATGTAGATTTAAAAAATATATTAACCTCAGAAGTTAAGGACAAGCTATTGGATAAAAATTGGGTAGTGCTAGACACTAGGGAAAATGATGAATTTAATGGATGGAATATTGATAACTTAGAAAGAGGAGGACATATAAAAGGTGCTACAGATTTTTCTGCGGCTTGGTTAAGAGTTGATTGTAAAAATAAAGATAAAAGATTAGATACAGCTTTAAAAGATAAAAGAATATCTAAAGAAAAGAATATAATTCTTTATGATGATAACGGAAAAGATTCTAAAGAAGTTGCAAATTATTTACATGAAAAAGGATTTAAGAACTTATATACATATAATTTAAAAGATTGGGCGAAGGACAAAACCTTACCTATGGAATTTTATAAGAACTATCAATTGTTAGTGCCTGCTTGTTGGGTGAAGGATGTTATTGATGGTAAAAAACCTCAAAACTACAATGGCAATAAGTTTAAGATATTTGAAGTTTCATGGGGAGATGAAAATAAGTCATCAGAATATTTAAAAAAAGGACATATTAAGGGTGCTACACATATAAATACAGATGATATTGAAAAAGGTCCTTTATGGAATAGAATTTCTGATAAGGAATTAGAAAAATTTGCAGAAAATAATGGAATAACTAAAGATACAACAGTAATATTGTACGGTTCTGATTCTATGGGTGCTTTTAGAGTTGCTTCACTATTAAAATATATGGGAGTAAATGATGTTAGAGTATTAAATGGTGGAACACAAAAATGGATAGATGCAGGATATAAATTAGAAAAAACATTAACAAAAAAAACGCAAGTAAGTTCTTTTGGAGCGATAATTCCTGTAAATAAACAATATATAATTGATTTAAAAGAAGCTAAAGAAATAGTTAAAGATAAAAATAATAGCAAATTAGTTGATGTAAGAAGTTGGGACGAATATATAGGAAAAACTTCAGGGTATGATTACATAAAACCAAAAGGAAGACCACAAGGTTCTGCTTGGGGGCATTCAGGGACTAATAGTAGCAATTTAGATGATTATAGAAATGTTGATAATACTATGAGAAATAAAGATGAAATTCTTAATATGTGGAAAGAATGGGGAATAGATAAAGAACAAAAATTATCATTCTTCTGTGGAACTGGTTGGAGAGCTGCTGAAGTTTTTGCATATGCAGATGTTATGGGATTAGAAAAAATATCTGTTTATGATGGTGGATGGAATGAATGGAGTGGAAATACTGGGAATAAGCCTAATCCTATAGAAGTTGGTGAATCTAATAATGCTAAATAACAATCTTAGTAAATTAAAAAATTTTTTTAAAATATTACTTAATATAAGCCAAGCTTTATTAATTATTTTTGCAGGCTTGATTTATTATTTGTCAAATGAAAAAATGGGGGTTATGCGTTCTTTAACATATAAAAATTATGTATTTTCTAACTTTGATTTAAAAAGAAAAATGATTTATGTAGGTGTAGCTATAGTTTTACTACTTGTAGCTACATCAATAAGGGTATATATAAAATATAAAAAAAGCTCATATAGTTTAATAGTTAACGTTATAAGTGTTATTGTTTTAGGGTTAATGTTTAAATGGAATGAAAATATAATTTTAGCTTATTATGTATTAGCAATAGTAGCTTTAATAGTACTTTTTATTGAGATTTTAAAGCTAAATTTTTTATATAAATGCTCTATTAGAAATTAATATTTTATTTCACGATAAATTAATATAAAGCATATTTTAATATAAACCATAAATATTAAGGTATTGGAATGTTTGATTTAAAAAACAAAATTTTAGATATATCTCATAATTATTACGAGTACTTGTTAAGTTTTCAAAATGTTATTGGCATTGGATGTGGACATAAACATGTTAATAATATAAATACTTTAGAACCATGTATTCATGTATTAGTAGAAAATAAAGTTAATTATAGAACATTAACTAAAAATAATATTATTCCTAAAACTTATATGGGGATAAAAACAGATGTTATTCAAGTTGGCAAAATTAATTTAGAAATATCAAATGAATTTACTAAAAAGTTAAGACATTTAGAAGGTGGAGGCAATATAGGGCCAGCAGGCATAAATTCATATGGAACTATATGTTGTATTGCTAAAAAGAATATGAAAATAAATGATGAAGACATAGTGATTTATTATATTTTAAGTAATAATCATGTATTAGCAGATTATAATAGATATCCGATTGGAAGTGCATTTTTACAACCTAGTGCAAGATTTAATGGTAAATATCCTAATGATGCTATTGCAGGACTAGAAACATTTATAGAAATAAAATTTATTGAGGCGAATAATAAATACATTAATTATGTAGATTGTGCTATTGCTAGAATAGCAAATCCTCAGATTATTTCTAATAAAATATTGGGTATTGGTGCAATAAAGGGAATATCAAAACCTAAAGTTGACATGAATATTAGAAAAAGTGGTGTTACTACAGGACTAACATCAGGTTATATTACAAGCTTAGGAATTTCAATCAAAGTAGATGTGACATCTTTAAAGAAAGAAGCTTTTTTTAAAGATCAATTATTAATACAAGTTGAAACAAAACCTGGTGATTCTGGTAGTGCAATAATAAATAAAAACAATGAAATAGTAGGTATGCATATGGGAAGTGGTGGAGATGGTTATTCACTAAGCAATGATATTAATTTAGTTTTAGAGAAATTAAATGTAGAGGTTTATACAGGAGTATAGACCTCTACTTCTTTATATCTTTAATTATACTGTACTTATTTTTAATTAAATCATATTTAATTTAAATAAGTAATATGATTTAATTAAGCCAATTTATTAAAGTAAGAAAAATAAGGAGTAGATAAAAATTGCCTAAGTCAATAAAATTATGTAATGTTTCAAGTTTTAATAATATAAATTATAATTCGCAAAATATTAAAAGGGTAAATAATATTTTGTTCCTGTTAAATGATGCAATATTTGCTTTAATGAAATTAAATACAAAAGTGTCACAAGCTATTATTAATGATAATAATGAAATTTTAAACGCTATTATTAAATGCCCTACATATAATGATTTTATGATTAATAGATATATGATAAAAAAATTAAAAGGTACAAATGAGAATAGTATTAAGTTCATTAATGTAGATAATACGATTATCAGCATAAGAGATTTAGAAAATATATTTATTACTGTACATGATAATTATCAAATTGATAAAATTTTAGAACCTAAATTTTATAATGATTTTTATAAGGAGAAAAGTTTTTTAGATTACATTATGGAATTTTACCAGTTGAATAATTTACAAGAAGAAATATTGTTTAAAATTTTAGACAGTATTACTTCAATATCTGAAAAAAATATTAACTTGGCTAATAAATTGTTTTCAGAATTAGGAAAATATGATTATTATAAAAAAATTGAAAGTTTTACTAGTTTATTTAAGGAGAATATTAGCAAAGAAGAATATTATACTATTAGATTAATGGAAATGAAAGATTTAGTGGATAACAAAAATTTACTAAAAGCTATTAAAAATAGAGTTAACTTATTTGAAAAATATGCAAAAGCTACAGAAGAATTATTAGAATTATTGCCAATAGATGTTGCAAAAGAAATTTTCAATTTTTAAAATAATAATTCATTGTTATTATTTTAAAATATATATTAAGTAATAACAAACTCTATTAATGGATAATGTCATAATTAATTTAAGGAGAAAATTATGAAATATAAATGCTCTTCAAAAAATAACTATACAGTTATAGGGATTTGTGACATAAAGAAATTCAATGAAAAAATAAGTAAATTTAAAGATAAATCTTGGACTCAAATAACTATACCTAAAAAATTAACTATTTCAAGTAAAAATTTAGATTTAAAAACTATAACAAAATGTAATATAAATATTAAAATAACTTCCACAAAAATAATATCTACACCTTCATCAGATGCATCTAATATAGAGGGTATTAATATTACTGGAAAGATTCTTTTAATAAATGGATGGCTTTGTCAAAATGTACTCTATATTTCAGATACTATTAGTCAATCTATACATTCTGTAAAATTTGATATTCCGTTTAATACTTATATAGTAATTGATAAAGATGTAGATATAGATAATGATACCTATTGTGTTTATTCATGTATAGAAAATATTTTTATAAAACCTTTAGACAGAAGAACTTTAATTAATTCTACAAAGGTATTCTTATTTGCTCATAGAATAACTCAACCATCAAAACCTATAGAAAATATGCCAAATGCTTTTATTTATTTAGCCCAAAAAGATGATGTCGATACGGAAATAGTTAGAGTAGAATTTGATAAAGCTAATAAAAAAATAATTGCAACATCTACAGGACTTTCAAAAACTGAATTTAATCCAAACATAGTTGTATTTATTATTTCTATTATCAATTCAACTGATTATGTTATAAAACATGAAGCTCATATTAACAGTAAAGAAAATGGAGATAAGTTTGTAGAAATGTTAAATGGTAAATCTTTTGAAGTTGGAGATATAGTTAATGTTTATTATATAGGTAAAGATAGTGTTATTTTGACTAATTTTCCTAATGCTAATGAAAATTATGTATTGCAAGATAAAATTGCTCAGAGTTTTATTATAACTGAAGATGGAATAATAAAAAATGTATTACCTAATAAAATTAAATTAAATGATGCAAATAATGAACCTATATTTATTATGGAATTTGATCGAATTTATAAAAGTGTATTAGTTGAATCTACAGGCAACATTGCAAATCCAAGATTTGCAAATCAAGATTATTTTAAAGCTAAATTTTTTACCATAGTAGACTTAGAAAAAACTATAAAAGGGAATGAGGATGCAAGTGGATTTGTAATTGAATTTAATTCAAGAGGTTTTGACTATAATCATATTATAAAACTTGAATACAAAGAAAGAAATAAAGTTGTAATTACAAATTTCCCAGATTCAAAGACACCAATTTATAATCCAAAAGGTATGGAAGAATATTTTGAAGTTACAAAAAGTGGTTTAAAACCTTTTATTCCACCTGATTCTGGAAATACCTTTATTTATTTAGCTGAAAAAGATAATATTAACACAGAAATGGTTAGGTTAAATTTTGATCAAAATAATAAAAAGATAATTGCAAAATCTACAGGACGTACAAGAAATGATATTACACCAGATGTACCTATATTTAGTGTTGCTATTCGTGATTCAAATGGTACTAATAAATATCAAGGAAATATTCAAATTAGAGAAAATGGAAATAAATTTGTAGAAAATTTAAATGACAAATCTTTTGAATATGGAGATAGAGTTGATGTTTATTATGTAGGCAAGGATCATGTTGTTTTAACTAACTTTCCCAATATTAATAGAAATTATGCACTTCAAGATAAACTCACTCAAAGCTTTATTATAACTTCAAATGGACTAATTAAAAATGTATTGCCTAATAAAATTAAACTAAATGATATAAATGGTGATCCTATATTTATTATTGAATTTGACCGAATTTACGAAAGTGTATTAGTTGAATACACAGGAAATATTGCAAATCCGGCATTTGTAGATCAAGAGTATTTTACAGCTACATTTGATACTATAGTAAAATTACAAAGTACTATAAAAGGTAATGAAAATGGACGTAGATTTGAAAATGAATTTAATTCAAGAGGTTTTAAGTATAATGATGTTATAAAGCTTGAATATAAAGAAAGACTTAAGGTTGTGATTACAAACTTTCCAGATTCCAATACACCAATTTATAATCCACAAGGGAGCGAAGAAAGTTTCGTAGTTGCTGAAAATGGTTTACAACGTAAGATTCCGTAAAAGATTATTAATATAAAAAATAAATTGATAAAAATCTCTATACCTAATGTTCACTCAATATTAATTTAAATAAAGACCAATTAATTTAAGCTAACATGCTGAAGTTAATTGGTCTTTATAACTATTTCATTTTCCATATAATAATTAGATTGATTGCAAAAGATAAGATAGCTATAAACAAAGCTTCTCCATAAATATATTCTAAGAATGAAGTGAAATGATTACCACTTAATTTGTCTATATAATAATGTAGTTTAGAAAATAAAATAATAAGTATTAAGAAAAATACATGAATATTAAAAGATAGAAACAAATATTTTAAACTTTTTTTATTCAAAAATAGTCTCCTTAAAAAATAACATATTCATAGTTTTAATATATTTTAGGTAAGATTATTTTATACTATAAACAATTTGATTCTTATATCCAGTTAGGATTTTAACGGGACCTGTAAGCATGTTATCGGCTTCTAAATCTCCAGTATCTACATATAAAGGATTAAATTTTAATTCTATTATTTTAGATAAAGTGGAGATTACGATTATATTATTCTTACCTAATTTTCTTATAACTTTTCCACTTAACTGTTGATTTCCTCTACCTAACAAATATCCTTGGCCACCTGTTGGTGTAATTATCAATTTACATCTTTCATTTTGAATAAATTCTAGTATGTCTTTTTCAGAGGCATCTTTTTTTAAAAGTTCTTTATTTTTAATAATATCTACTCCAAGTAGGGTATTAGGTAAATTTAAAGTTTTCATAACCTCTCTTGTTGTAGAGCCTGGTCCTATAAGATACAGGGTATTTTCTTCCATGATATCAGTTACATATAAAGCAATAGCTTTTTGATTTATCTCTTCGCTTAATGGAGTAGGGGCTTTTTTATTTTGTAAAAACTCTTTTTCATAAGGAATTTTAAGATATCCATAAAGAGTAGTTTTTACGATATCATCTCTAAAATTATTTTCATCTATATCAACGACTTCAACCTCTTTTAAAGTTTTAAGCTCATTTTTTAAATATTTTAAGGCTAATATACCTGCCTTTTTAGGATTTATTGCATACACAGGGGAATGTATTTTAACACCTGAAGGTATACCTATAACAGGCAAAGTTTCTCCAATTCCTTTATAAATATCTCTAGCAGTTCCATCACCTCCTGCAAATAGCAAAATATCAGGATTATGTTTTAAAACTTTTTTTGAAGACTTTATAGTATCACAATTTTTAGTTAGTTCATTGCTTTTAAAAATAATCTTTGTTTTAAATCCAAGATTCTTAGCTATCCTTTCACCCATATTATTAGATACGGTTAATATTTCAATTTCATTCTTTAAAGGCAATAGTTCTTGTAATGCTAAAGATGCTTTAATATGTGCTTTTGGCTTCGCACCTAATTTTTTTGCTTTTTCTAATATTTCTTCTCCATCTGTTCCCTTAAGTGCAACGCTTCCTCCCATTCCTGCAATAGGGTTTACTATAAATCCAACTTTTTTCATAAATTCACCTCATTTTTAACTGTTAGTTTCTATAATGAGAGCATATGTCTTATATAAAACATATGCTCTAAAATTTGATTATCTAGTTTTTCTCAAATAACTTCTCCAAGAAATGGCCCACTGATTAGGATCATCTAAACTTGATTCGTCAACTTTATGAATTGTGCTCGAGTGTGGAGCTATTTTTACAAACTCTGGATTCTCATAAGCTTCATTTATTACATGAGTTAGAGTTTCTATATATTCATCTATATCTTCTTTTGATGGGGTTTCTGTAGGCTCTAATGTTACTGGTTGTGGAACATAGTATGGGTGATGACTAGTCCAGTAATGCATTCCAAAGTCCATCATTCTTCTTTGAATATCTTCTGTTGAAACTCCAGTATCCTCAAATAATTTTTCAAGTGAATATCTAACTTGCTCAATTCTTTGTTTACCTTTTATATAAGGAGCATCTATTGCCTTATGCTTCATAAGTCTATTAAACATATAGTTATTATTTAAAACAGCAATCTTAGCTGCTTCATATAATCCATCAGCACCTAAACTTCTAATCCAAGCATAAGCCTTTAATATAACTTGAGGAACACCTAAATATGCACGAACTCTTCCTATGCTATTTGGAAGATCATAGTTTAAGAAGTAATTTTCATTGTTATAGTCTACTAATGGAACAGGTAAAAACTGTTCTAAATTTTTAACAACACCTACTGCGCCAGTTGCAGGTCCACCACAACCGTGTGGAGCAGAGAAGGTTTTATGAAGATTAAAGAAACACATATCAAATCCTGCTTCTTTAGCTCTTGTAATTCCTAAAAGTCCATTAGCATTTGCTTGGTCATAACAGCAAAGTCCACCATTTTTATGAATAAGGTCAGTAAATTCTTTAACTCTACTATTAAATACTCCAGTATCTTCTGGGTTTGCAACTATAAAGGCTGCTGTTCTTTTTGATACAACACTTTTAAAAGCTTCAAAGTCTGGATAGCCGTTTTCATCTGGAAATATTTTAATTATTTTATATCCTTTAACAGCAGGTGCAGCAGCATCTGATGGGTGGGAATATATGGTTGTTATTATTTCATCTCTTATATCATCTTCAGCATTTTGCTTATGATAGGCTTTAACAAGTGATGCCATTGTCATTATAGCTTGGCTACCACCACTTGGTTGAAAGGTAAATCTATCCATTCCAGAAATTTCTTTCATATATTGTTCAGTATTATAAACAACCTCTAATATTCCTTGAGTTGTACTTTCATCTTGAAGAGGGTGAAGTTCTGACATTTCTGGCATTCTTGCTAAAGCTTCATTTATCTTAGGACTATATTTTACAGTACAAGTACCTTGTCCAATTTCTACGTTTAAGTCTGCACCTAGAGTTTCTTGTGACAATCTTAAATAATGTCTTAAAACTCTATGCTGAGATATTTCAGGAAGATTTGGTGGATTTTTTCTTATCATATTTTGGGGAAGAGTAGAAATTCCTTTAACCTCGTTTATGATTTCGTCTTCAGATTTTGGTGGAATAATCCCTCTTTCACCTTCTTTTGAAAGTTCAAATATAATTGGCTCATCCCATTTAGCTTGGTGGTAATTTCTAACTTTATTTTTATTTATAAGTTTCATAACGTATCATCCTTTCACGAAAACAAATTTTAAAAATAAGGTGGAGTGTTTTTTATTCAACAATTTCTTTAATTGCAGAAACTAATTTATCAATGGTTTCTTTAGTTTGGATTTCTGTTACGCAATAAAGAGCAGTTTGTCCAAATTCTTTAAAATCCAAAGATAAATCTTTTCCACCAAATATATTTTTATTTAAAAGGGCAGAGTTTATTTCTTTTACTGTTTTACCAGTTTCATTAAAATCAACTATAAACTCTTTAAAGAAAGGAGATTTAAATAATGAACCTTTAACTCCTTTTATTTCACTTAATTTTTTGGAAGCGTATTGAGCTTTTTGCATTATGCTTTCTGATACTTCTTTCATTCCATTAGGTCCCATAAGCGATAAATAAACTCCAGCAGTTATTCCTAAAAGAGCGGTTTGAGTTCCAACATATTCCTTACCTTTTTCTCTTAAATGCCCAAAGGAAGTTCTATCATAAGCAACATCTCCAAAACCATATTCAGATGGAACATTAGTAGGTGCAATACCAAATAATCTTGATGGATATTCCATAACAAATTTTTCTTCATCACGAGTTGATATAAATCCAGATAATCCACCGCCATAATTCATATGATTTCCAAGAGATTGAAGGTCTCCAACAACTACGTCAGCACCGTAATTACTTGGAGGAGTTAGTGTGCCAAGAGAAATAGGGTCAATACCAACAACGCTTAGTGCACCATTATCATGAGCAATTTTTGAAATTTCATCTCCTTCAAGTTCTATAAAACCTAAAGAAGATGGATTTTCAAAGTAAATTGCACATGTGTTTTTTGATATCTTCTTTTTAAGGTCTTTTATGTCTAAATTACCTGTTTCTTTATCATAATCTAAGAATACAAAGTCAATATCAGGGCTACAATAATTTTTTATAACTAAAAATCTATCTTTATCGATGGTTTTTGGAACCAACACCTGTTTTCTTTCAGTTATTCTTGAAGACATTCTTATTGCAGTTGAAGAGGCTTGTGCGAAATCAAAAGTTGGTACACTAACAACATCCATATCTAAAAGCTCTGCCATTAAACTTTCATATTCAAATAAAGCTTGGAATCTTCCGTGGTCATTATAAGGTTCACCACCATAGGCTGTTAAAAATTCAGCTCTTGAATTTACTTCATCACATATTGCAGGAATATAATGTTGACTACACCCAGAACCTAAGAAACTTATATTATCTTCACAACTTTTATTTTTCTTTAAAAGCCCTTTTACATGAGTTTTCAGTTCAAATTCTGAATTAAAAGCTTTTGGAATATTCATTTCTCTATTTAACTTAA
>X256_Zander__coassemble_112_pt1 | contig 16263 bp, 15 predicted proteins | sample X256_Zander__metabat2_high_PE_003 | metagenome-assembled genome bin X256_Zander | reverse complement strand
TAATACCACTATGAGGATTGAAAAAATGTAAATTCTTTGTTAGAACATATATATAAATCAAATTAGATATTTATTTTTAGTTTTAATATTTTTAATTTTACTAATGTAAAGATTACTATAGTACCAAATATTCCTCCACTTGTATCAATTAATACATCTTTAAATTGTCCTGCTCTTCCATCTATAAATAGTTGATGAAATTCATCTGAACATGCATAAGCAAAAACAATTGCTATTCCATAGAAAAATATCTTTTTGTTATTGATATAATGTCTTAATAAATTAAAACTTAAAAAAAATAGAATCATATATTCACTAAAATGAGCTGCCTTTCTAACTACAAAACTAGCTAAATCCCCTAGTGATTTATCTAAATTCACACCTATAATATTAAATATATATATTACAAAATTACTTTGCTTTGTAGATTCATCTCCAGGTTGTTGTGACATAAAAAATATTAATAACATCCATGAAATTAATGCTATCCATGCTACTTTTTTATTTGCTAATAACTTCATTTTTTCACCCACATTTTCTTAAATATCTTTATTATATCAACCTCATATGTAAAAAACTACAAAAAAATAAGAGTTATTTAAATTTTTAATTTTTAAATAAACTCTTAGTTATATTAAATATTCGTAATTTAAAATTTTACTTAAACATGTATTGAACATTTTACTTTCCTTCTATTTTTTTATTTTGTTTTATCTCACATATTCTGTCTATAAAAAAGTACGTTGCTCCTAATGATATAAAACCCGCTCCTATAAATCTAGCTGGCTCCTTTATTAAAACTATTAATAAAATACCAAATAATAATACTAATAAATCAAAAGAAATATTTTTTTTCATTGTAAACCCCTCCATCAGCTTTATATTTTTATCCTCATAATATATTATAAAACTTTGATTTAAAATTACTATTAAATAAACCTTAAATATTAAAAAGCAATATCTATAAAAAAGCTTTTCACAGATATTGCTTGTATCTAAACTATATTATTCTTTCTCTTTCCATAACTAAAGGAAAATTTTTAGCTCCTCTTAACTCTTCACCTTTTACTATATATGAATATTTATCTGTAATAACATTTACCAACTTAGCATCTTTACCTATAACACAGTTTGGTAATACCACACATTCTTTAAGTTTTGATCCTTTTTGTATATTAACTCTTCTGCTTATTATGCAATTTTCTACTTCACCCTCTATATTACAACCATTAGCTATTATAGAATTTAAAACATTACTATTTTCTGCATATCTTGTAGGTCCTTCATCTTTACTCTTAGTATATATAGGTCTTTTTTCACTAAATAATTCTGTATTAATTCTTGGATTTAGTAAATCCATACTAGTTTTATAATATGCTTCTAGCGAGTTTATACAAGCTAAATAACCTGTAAATTCATAAGCTTTGGTTTTAAATCTATCTACTGAATTATAGATACATTTTTTAATTTTTTTATATCTTCCAGTTTTAATACATTCATATATAAGTTCAATAAATAAATCTTTTTCCATAACAAACATTTCCATACATATATTAACTTCTTTTGCACTTCCTATATTTTCTCCAACACTTATAATATTACCTTGTTCATCTATATTTAGTACATCGCAATTTATAAATGAATTCTTTGCATTGTTAACCTTTTTATACATTATTGTTATATCATTATTATTTTTTTCATGGAATTTAGCTACTTCATTAAAATCAATATTTCCTATCATATAAGAAGGTGCTAAAATTATATATTTTTGTTTGCTAAATTTAAAATATTCTAAGTTCTCTGCAAATGTATTTACATCTTCATAAACATTATTTTCTTCACCAAAATTAAATACTCTAAGCCCGTCTCTTTTTCTATCTAAATCCCAGGGCTTACCATTGTTTAAGTGATCTATTAGTGATCTTGATTTATTTTTTACAAACAAGCCTATATTTTCAATCTTTGAATTAGTGAAATTTGATAATATAAAATCTATTATTCTATATCTACCACCAAAAGGAATAGATGCTAATGGCCTATTTCTAGTAAGCTCTCTTATTCTATCTTCATTCTCATCTAAATTAATAAGTCCTATATAATTTTTCATTAGGCTTCCTCCTTTATCATAACTTCAGTTCCGCTTTTTAATTCTTCTTTTGCTGGAACTACTGTAATCTTTTCTCCTCTTCCCACCTTACAATCTCTTCTTATAATAACATCACTTCCAACTATAGCTTTATCTACAACTACATTATCACCTATCTTAGTATTAGGCATGATTACAGAGTCTTTTATAATTGAATTTTTACCTACAACTACTCCTTGAAATAATACTGAATTTTCTACTTTTCCATTAATAATACATCCTTCAACTACAAGTGAAGACTTAACAGCAGCTTGAGCTCCTATATATTGAGCTGGTCTTCCTGGATTTACAGAATAAATTTTCCAATCATCATTAACATTTAAATTTTTATCTTTTAACAAATCCATATTTGCTTCCCATAAGCTATCAATTGTACCAACATCTTTCCAATATCCTTTAAATGGATAAGCAACTAATTTTTGTCCTCCATCTAACATCTTAGGTATTATATTCTTACCAAAATCATTAGATGAATTTTTATCAATTTCATCCTCTTTTAAATATTTTTTTAAAAGTTTCCAGTTAAATATATAAATACCCATAGAAGCTTTTGTGCTTTTAGGATTTTTAGGTTTTTCTTCAAATTCATAAATAGAATAATCATCATTAGTGTTCATTATTCCAAATCTTGATGCTTCATTTAATGGAACATCTATAACAGCTATAGTTGCTTCTGCTCCTTTTTCTTTATGAAAATTAAGCATTTTTTCATAATCCATTTTATATATGTGATCTCCAGATAATATTAATACATATTCTGGATCATAATTATCGACAAAAGCCATGTTTCTATATATAGCATTTGCAGTTCCTTTATACCAATTACCACCCTTTTCTTCTTGATAAGGTGGTAAAATTGTTACACCTCCATCTCTTCTATCTAACTCCCAAGGTGCTCCAATTCCTATATGAGAATTTAACTCTAATGGTTGATACTGAGTAAGAACTCCTACCGTATATATTCCAGAATTAGAACAATTACTTAGTGTATAATCTATTATTCTATATTTTCCTCCAAATGGTACTGCTGGTTTTGCAAGTTTTTTAGTCAAAACCCCTAACCTAGAGCCTTGTCCACCAGCTAATATCATAGCTACAATTTCCTTTTTACTCATCGCAAGTTCCCCCTTGACATACTTTTCCATATATTTACTTATTTAATTATATCAATGTAATATTTTACCTTCAATAGCAAATTAGTAATATTTTTATTAATTTTTAACTTTAAATATTTTTTTTATAATTTATTTAACAAAAAAAATAACCTATATCCAATTTTAGTAAAAATTTATCGGATACAGGTTATTTTTTATTAAGAGTTATCAGATAAAAATTTATTCACATAAGCTATAGACTGTTCTAAAAGTTCTTGTCCCCCTCTTAGACCATCCACTTTTCCTTCTACATTAAAAACACGTTGTTCCAATATACCAAGCACTTCTTTAATATCACTTAATTTTTTTTCTTCATAAGAAACTTGGTTTCCATCTGAATCTAAGTATATCTTTTCTGGAGGATTGCCACATTTTGTGCACTTTGCAAATATACCTTGTTTCTGAGTATCCTTAAAAAGCTTAAATGTATTATTATTACAACTAGAACAGTTAGATAACATAGTGAAATCATAGTAACTTATATTAAATTCATACATCTCACCACATTCTTTGCACTTGGCTAATATATTATTTTCATCAACTTCAATAAAAAAGCTATTACCTCCACACCCTTCTTTAGCACATACTACAGTCCTAATCAAAGGTACCACCTCCTATAAAAATTAATATGCTATTAAATTTGTAGTTATTCTTGATTTATAAACTTACTTTTCATTATTTTTTATAAATTGGTTATTGTATTTTGTTATTCAATACTTTATAAATATCCATATAGACCTTATTGGTAAATTTTGTTTGTAGAGGTGATTATTTTGATTAAACTTAACTTAGATTTTTATGAAAATGTTCCTGTGTATACATGTACCAATTGTTCAAATTGTAAAAGCTTATTTGGAAGAACTCTTTCATCTATCAACAATCGAGGCTGTTGCTTTTACTTTCCTAAATTTAATTTATTAGACGTTCATAGAATGAGTAAGTCTTCTATAGGATTAAATTTTTTAAATCGCATAATTTCTAATAAAAACACTAAAATCTTTCACTATTATATACATGCTAAAGGTTCATTTGATAATAAGCTTTATAATAATTTTATTTCTGATAATTCTAATAAAGATTTTATTAAATTATGTAGACTAGAAGATATACAGGATATGACTATGTTTTTCAGGACATGTCCTTTTGTAAAAAATAATTATGGTTGCACATTACCTCAAAAATATAGAACTCCTATATGTAACTTTTTTATATGTAAAGAAGTTAAAAAAATATTGAATTCTAACACAATTAAAATGTATGAGCAAGAAAGTATAAACTACTGGCATTGGTATGATTGGGAAAATAACAATCTTGAATACTTATTAAAAAACTATAACATTAACCTAAAAGATAATTTTTATGAATGTGTAAAAATATTAAATAATTTATCTTTCTATGAATATGATTTTCCTAAATTACCTTCAATAAATGATGATATTAAACTTAAAATAAATGCTTGAATTTTTTAGGACTATAAGAAAAAATAAATCTTATAGTCCTAGTTAATATAAATCAATCAATTTTTAATGACTCCTTTATTGAACAAATTCCAAATAACAAACATCCACCTATTCCTATATAAGATGTATTAGTTATAATTTCAATTAACCAATTTGAGTTTAGTTTATTCAATATTGTCATTACAATTGCTACTATTAATATTAAATTGTAACTTAATATCCAATTATTAAGTTTTTTTTCATCGAACTTTACTAAAAATTTATTAATCATATAACCTATAAAAAATATAAATGCCCCTAAAATTAATAATTGTGCACTTATATTATTTAGTATACTATTAGATATACTAATAACATTAAACTTATATAGTAATAATAAAATTGTCCACAATACTAGATAAATAATCGTAAAAATACTAAGTTTTTTCATTATTCTACCTTTAATATAAAAATTCTTATACTTTAATATATTTCTCTACAATATCTATTGTTACTATGTATCAATAGTATTTTAAATATAATAATTTTATATGTGTTATAATTAATTTAAATTATTATTTTGGAGGATTTAAGCATGAATTGTATGTTTGAAAATAGACTCATTGAATTAAAAATTAAAAATTTTGATTATATAATTAATGATGATGAAGTGTTAAATATAGATGAAAATCAAATATTATCTCTTTTATCAAATTGTAATCAAATAAAATTTGAAAAAGCTTACTATGATGAACCTTGTGAGCATTGTGTTACAGAAAAGAGTAAACAAAAGTTCTTTGAATTTTTAGAAACTAACTTTTTTATATTCACTAAAGATAAAAAATTTGTTATAAGTGATATTTCTAAAGAATATGAAAATACATCTTTTAAACGACTATTAAAAAATAATTTAATAGATGATAGTTATATCGTAACTCTAGTTCTTTGTGACAATTGCGAAAAATTCTACATATCTATAGAACAATGTTCTATTTAATACTTATTAACAATTAAATTTTATGATAAAAAGAGTTAGGAAAATTTAACCTAACTCTAATTTTAACTTTATTTTTCTTTATATGACGTACAAGGAACATTCCAAATTCCTTTTGCATATTCATCTATAGTTCTATCACTAGAAAAAATTCCTGACATACCTATATTTATATTAGCCATTGATTGCCATTTTCTTTGATCTCTATATAATTTATCTATCTTCTCTTGAGCTTCTACAAAAGATTTAAAATCCTTCAAAACAAAGAATTCATCATTATAAGTTACTAAGTGCTCATATATTACCTTAAATCTATTTAAATCTTTTGAGTAGAATCCATTTATAAGATCTCCTAAAATTCTACTAATTCGTTTATCATTATTACACATTTCATAAGCAGAATATCCTCCTTTAGAGTAATATTCTAAAACTTCTTTTTCTGTCAATCCAAATATAACTATATTTTCTGCACCAACTTCATCATAAATCTCAATATTAGCTCCATCTAAAGTCGCAACAGTTATGGCTCCATTCATCATAAATTTCATATTAGATGTACCTGATGCTTCTTTAGTCGTAGTTGATATTTGTTCACTTACATCTGTTGCTGGTATTATATTCTCAGCTAATGATGTTCTATAATTTTCCATAAAAACTACTTTTATTTTATCCTGTATCCTTTTGTCATTATTTATTTTTTGTCCTATAACGCTTATAAGCTCTATAGTTTTTTTAGCAAGATAATACCCTGGTGCTGCTTTTCCTGCAAAAATAAATGTTCTTGGAACTATATCTAAATTAGGATTATCTATTAATTGATTATATAAATCTATTATTCTTAATGCATTTAGAGTCTGTCTTTTATATGCATGAATCCTCTTCACTTGAACATCAAAAATAGAATTTACATCAATACTTATTCCTTGAGTCTTTTTTATTAAATTTGCAAGTTTAACTTTGTTTTCATGTTTTATCTCACGTAATTTTTCTAAAACTCTACTATCATTTGAAAACTGGCAAAAATATCTCATATCTTCTGGGTGTCTTATCCAACTAGTTCCTATAGTTTCATTTAATAAATTAGTTAATTTAGGATTACACTTTATAAGCCATCTTCTATGAGTTATTCCATTAGTTTTATTATTAAATTTATTAGGATAGAAATAATAAAAATCTTTCATTTCTTGTTTCTTTAATATTTCTGTATGAAGCTTAGCTACACCATTTACACTATGGCTACCTACAATAGCTAAGTTAGCCATTTTAATATATCCATCCCCTATTATAGACATTCTAGATATCTTATCCCATTGTCCTAAATAACTATCCCACAATTCTTTACAATATCTTTTATTTATTTCTTCAACTATCATATATATTCTTGGTAATAAACTCTTGAACATGTCTATAGGCCATTTCTCTAACGCTTCTGCTAATATTGTATGGTTTGTGTAAGATATAGTACTTGTTGTTATTCTCCAAGACTCTTCCCAAGATAACATTTCTTCATCCATTAATATTCTCATAAGCTCTGGTATTGCTAAAGTTGGATGTGTATCGTTAATGTGAATAGCTATAGATTCATTAAAATTCTTTACTTTTCCACCATGCTTCTTAAAATCTCTTATAATACTTTGAATTCCTGCTGACACGAAAAAATATTGTTGTTTAAGCCTTAACATTTGGCCTTCATAAAAAGTATTATCCGGATATAGCACATTTGATATTGCTTCTACTGAATTTTTATATTCTATAGCTTTTAAATAATCACCTCTACTAAAAGATGAAAAATCAAATTCATTAGAAACAGTTTCTGCACTCCAAAGCCTTAAATTATTTACTACTGCATTTTCATAACCAACAATAGGGGTATCATAAGGAACTGCTAAAACTGGGTCATAGTTAATATGCACAAATGACAAATTGCCATTTATATTTTGCATTCTAACTTCTCCTCCAAATCTTACTATTTGAGCTTTTGAGGGTTTTTTTATTTCCCATACATTAGCTTCCCTTAACCAATTTTCTGGTGCTTCTACTTGAGAATTATCTATTATTTTTTGTTCAAAAAAGCCATATTTATATCTTATCCCACATCCATGACCAGGTATATTAAGAGATGCCATAGAGTCTAAGAAGCACGCTGCTAATCTTCCTAATCCACCATTACCTAACCCTTGGTCTTGCTCTAGAGCTTCTAATTCATCTATATCTAAATCTAATTCTGATAAAGCCTCTTTGCATACATCCATTATTCCTAAATTAAGCAAAGAGTTACCTAATAATCTACCTAATAGAAATTCCATAGAAAAATAATATACTTGTTTATTACTGCATTTATCATATTTTTTATCATTTTCTATTCTCATTCTAGTTATATATTCTCTAACAAGGCTACCTAAAGCCTCATATTTTTGCTGTTTGTTCCCATTTTCAAATTCTTCGCCATGTAAATCCATAAATTTTCTAAGGTAATCACTTTTAAATGTTTCCTTATCAATCTTGAACATCCTTACCCTCCTATAATTACTTCACAAAACAGCCCATATTATAATTGATTAATTTATCTCTAATAATTCTTCATAAATTTTTGCATATTCTTTGGAAGCTTTCTCCCAGCTATTATCTGAATTCATAGCATTTTTAGTAATGTACTCCCAAACTTCTTTATCTTTATACCATTTTAACGCATATTTTATTACTTCTAATAACTCACTACTGTTGTAATTTGTAAAGCTAAATCCATTTCCTTCTCTAGTATATTCATTAAAAGGTTTAATTGTATCTTTTAATCCACCAGTCTCTCTAACTATAGGAATTGTTCCATATCTAAGTGCTATTAGCTGACCTAATCCACAAGGCTCAAATAATGATGGCATTAAAAAAATATCTGATGCTGCATAAATTTTATGAGCAAGTTCATTGCTAAATTTTATATTAGCTGATACCTTGTCTCCATAACATCTTTGGAAATTTTTAAAATGCTCTTCATATCCACTATCTCCAGTTCCTAATACCACCAATTGTATATCTTTTTGAAGAAGCCTATCTGCTATTCCTACAATTAAATCCATACCTTTTTGACTTGTTAATCTAGAAACTATTGATATCATCGGTGTTTCTAGCTTTTGTGGTAAACCTAACTGTTTTTGAAGTACCCATTTATTTTTTAATTTATTTTCTAAATTATTGTCATCATAATTGTATTCTATACATTTATCTTTCTTAGGATTATAGATTTCATAATCGATACCATTTAAAATGCCTATTAATTTTGCTCTATTTTCTCTTAATAATCCATCTAACTTTTCACCATATTGTTCTGTTTGTATTTCTTGTGCATAAGTCTTACTAACAGTTGAAACTTTATAGGAATAATTTATTCCACCTTTCATAAAACTTACTGCTCCAAATTGATTTAAACTTCCATTGTAATAAGGTTCCATATCATATCCAAATAACTCTCCTAAAATTTTAGGATCATAATTGCCTTGAAATAACAAATTATGAATAGAATACAGTGTTTTTATATCACTATAGAAATTATCTTTTTTATATTCTAACTCTAAAAGAACAGGAACCATACCACTTTGCCAATCATTACAATGTATAATATTAGGCTTAAAATCTATTGCTTTTACCATTTCTAAAACTGCTCTATCAAAAAAAGCAAATCTTTCACCATCATCAAAGTATCCATAAAGGCTATCTCTTAAAAAGTAACTTTCATTATCTATAAAATAAAAAATAGTGTTTTTATATTGATATTCAAAAATTCCACAATAACAGTTTCTCCAACCTACTTTAACTATTATATTTTTTAAGAATTTAAATTTATTTTTAAATTCTTGATTTATGCCTTTATAATTAGGAATTACTACTCTGCAATCTAAATTATCTCTATTTAAATACTTAGGTAATGCACCAGCTACATCTCCTAATCCACCAGTTTTAATAAACGGCTCTGCTTCAGATGCTACTAATAAAATTTTAGTCATATACTTTCCCCTCCCATAAATACAATTGCTAATCTACCTAAATTTATATTAAAACTAAAATAAATTTATGATTTTTATTTTAATAAAAGATTACTTTTCATTATTTATTATTGCTTTAACTTTTATTATACTAGTTCCCATAGGTGGTACTTTTATTGTCAAACTATAATCATAATTATGCCATTTATCTTTTTGACTTACTAATACATCTCTCATAACTTGACCTGAACCTCCATAACACTCATCATCACTATTTAATACCTCTTTATATTCTCCTAAGTAAGGAACTCCAATTTTAAAATTGTAATATACAACTGGGGTAAAATTGCATACAAAAATCAAAAGTTCCTCTTTGTTGTTAGTTTTTCTTATAAATGAAAATACACTTTGGTCTCTGTTATCAGCATCAATCCATTGGAAACCATTAGGACCGTAATCATATTCCCATAGAGCTTTATTTTCTTTATACAAATTGTTTATATCCTTAAAATATTTAAATGTTTTTTTATGCATATCATATTTATCTATAAGTTGCCAATCTAATTCTTCTTTATCTTTCCACTCTATAAATTGACCAAATTCACATCCCATAAAAATTGTTTTTTTACCTGGATGACCCATCATGTAAGCAGCAAAATTTCTAAGACCTGCAAATTTATTCCAATAATCTCCCCAATTTTTATCTAGTAATGATTTTTTTCCATGTACTACTTCATCATGTGAAATGGCTAAAATATAATTTTCTGAATAATGATACATCATAGAAAAAGTTACCTTATTGTGATGGTCTTTTCTAAAAACAGGGTCAATTTTTATATATTCTAACATATCATTCATCCAACCCATGTTCCATTTAAAATTAAATCCTAATCCTCCATCCTCAACAGGTCTAGTTACCATAGGCCATGCAGTAGACTCTTCTGCTATCATCAATACATTAGGGAACTCTTTAAAAATTGCATTATTTAACTCTTTTAAAAATTGCACCGCTTGTATATTCTCATTTCCGCCATGTTCATTTACCATCCATTGACCAAAATCTTTACCAAAATCCAAATAAAGCATATTAGCAACTGCATCTACTCTCATACCATCAATATGAAAATCTCTAAACCAATAAAGTGCATTAGATATTAAAAAACTTTTAACTTCTCCTCTTCCTAAATCAAAATTAGCTGTACCCCATCCCATGTTTTCAGCTTTTAGAGGTTCTTCATATTCATAAGCATGACTACCTCCAAATTTAGATAAACCATGTTCATCTTTACAAAAATGTCCTGGTACCCAATCTAAAATTACTCCGATTTCTTCTTTATGGAGCCTATCAATTAAAAATTTTAATTCTTCACCTGTTCCATACCTACTAGTTGGAGAATAAAATCCTGTTATTTGATATCCCCACGAACCATCTAACGGATGCTCCATAATAGGTAATATTTCTACATGGGTATATCCCATATTTTTTAAGTAACTTGGAAGTAACTCTGCTAATTCTAAATAAGTGTAAAAATCACCATTTTGTTTTTTCTTCCATGAACCTAAATGAAGCTCATACACATTTATAGGACTCATATAAGGATTAAAAGTTTTTATTTTATCTCTCCATTTTTTATCATTCCATTTGTGTTTAGGCTTGTATACAATGGATGCTGTATTCGGTCTAACTTCAGATCTCGTAGCATAAGGATCTGCCTTTAAAATAATTTGTCCATCTTGTCCCTCTATAGCATATTTATAAATACACCCTTCACTAAGACCTGAAACAAAACCACTCCAAATACCTTGATTATTTAATTTTTTTAAAGAATTTTGTTTTAATATTTCCCAGTTGCAAAAATCTCCTACCACTATAACATTTTTAGCATTAGGTACCCAGACAGTAAACTTAACTCCTTTTTGTTTTTTTTCTGTTTTTGTATGAGCGCCCATAAAGCCATAAGCTTTATAATTAGTACCTTGATGAAATAAATATATATCACTTTCGTAAATCCCACATTTTTTATGATTAGTACTCTTCTCATTTTTTTTGCTTATGTTTTTAGAGGTTTTTGACTTATATTCTTTAATATCAACGTTACTTTTTTTAGTAATATATTCATTAATTATATTAATTTTATTCATATATTTTCCTGTTGTTAAAAACCTATAACCATATATAATTCTTTTTAGCTCCTATAAAAATGATATTAAATTCATCTATATCAAGAGCAATTTAATATATATATCCTAATAATAAAACTACATTCTTAATAACTTCAATTTATATGTTGTAATGTTTTAAATGTAGAGTATTTTTTAGAACTTATATATTAGTTTATTTTTATAGTTTTATCGCAACAGTTCACCTCCCATTAATTTTTTCCCTTATGTCTATTTTAATATTCTTTGTTATTTTTTTCCACAGATGTTTTAAATTATATTTTTATTAAATAAGGAAATTTTATGTTTTAGATTTTAAATTAATCTTTATAAAAACTATATTTTAAATATAATAAAGTTTTAAACAAAAAATCTTCTTTTAAATTTATATATAACTTTTAATTTGTTGTAATTGCAAAAAATAAAATCACTTAATTTATATATTTTATAAAATTATATAAATTAAGTGATTTTATTTTATTTATCTAAAAATTGTTTTAATTTTTTTAAAAGATATTCAGTATCATTAAACCCTTGTAAATATAGTTTTTCTAATTTATTTTTATTTTTCTCAAATCTTCCAACATCTAAATGTTTAGTTGGACGTATAACGAATATTTTTTTTTGTTTCTCTAGTTCTTCAATGAAATTTAAAGTTTCATTATATCTTATGTATCTTGTTAATATAGCATTTATATATTTAGGATATTTTCTATATTTTAATTTTATTAATGGTTTAAAATTTTTAATAGGTTTCATTATAAACCCCTTATTTCTAGTTAATACTACTATTAACTTTTCACAACCATCTTCTAATGCTTTTTTTACTGGTATAGAATCAATTACGGCTCCATCCATTAAAGCTTTATTTTCATATTTTACAATAGGAGCAAACATTGGTAGAGAACTCGAAGCTCTTAATGCATCAAATACATTTGAGGTATTTTTACAATCAATATAAAATGCTTTCCCTGTATTACAATCTGTCGTAACAATTTTAAAACATCCTTTAAAATTATTGAAAGCTTCTAAATCATAAGGTTCTAATTTTTGGGGAATTTCGTTAAATATAAAATTCATACCAAAAACGGATTTTTCTTTAAAATAATTTTTAATACTTAAATATCTTTTATCATCGATATAATCTATAGTTACTTTTTTTCCTCTTCCAATTTGTTTGGAAACATATCCAGAAGCATGGCAAGCACCAGCTGAAACTCCTATAATATAAGGTATATTTATTAATTTTTCCATCAAGCAGTCTAACACCCCTGCTGTATAAACACCTCTCATTCCTCCACCTTCTAATACTAATCCTACTTTATTCATTAGTTAATCTCCTCTTTAATTATTTTTTGTGTATTTGCCAATGCAATTAATTTAAAATTATACACTATTAATAAATATTTTTATAATTTTAACTATATATATTTATGGTTTCGTATTAATTTTTTATCTAATTGTATAAATATATTAAACAATATTAACTTGTTAAATTTTTCTAATAAGGATTTTCTATATATGCTTTAATAATCAAACTATATTTTTAAATTAATATTTATAATAACTTTAATTCAATTACTCTATAATTTAAAATATAGAATATTTTTCAGAACTTATATATTTTTTTATAAAAATAAATCTAAATTTTTAAAAATACTTTTAAAATTTAGATTTATTAAATATATTGAATCTATATACGTTCTAATAATGAAAGTATATTCTTAAATTACAATCTATAATAACTATAATTTAAATGTTCTATAGTTTTAAATATAGAATCTTTTTGAAAACTTACCTACATTATATTTTTAATTTAAAATTTTTTCATTCTTTATTCTTTCTTCAATTTCTTTTATTAAAATATCTATCTCTTCAGTATCTTTTCCTGCTAATAATAAATTTCTTTTCTGTAATTTAAGTTCTTTTAGCTGATTTTCTAATTTATTTAGCTTAGTCATATAAAACACTCCCCACCTCAATAACTATTGCTTATTAACCTATATATTTATAATTAAAACCTTAATTAGCCTATTATATTATATTCCATAGCTTACCTATAGAACTATTATATAATAAAAAATAATTAAATATATAACAAATTTTCTTCAAATTATAACATTATTTTTTATCATAACACTTTTATTAAAATAATTTCTAATTAAATAAAAAATAACTTATAAACCTATTTATTTTTATTATCTAAACATTAACAACTACAATTGTTTAGTTAAGTGCAACAGTTAAAATAAAAGACTCACTGTAATAAAATTATATTAAAATATATACACAAAAAAATAATTAACAAATGAAATAATTAACAAATGAAATAATTATAGTTGTAATTATTTTACAAGAAACTATTAACAAGATAAACCCTATACCCAGAAGGGTTCTAGAGTTTATTTTTTTAATAGCTTCAGAAATGTTTTGCAATAAAATTAATAGTTGTACTTAATTTGACAATTGAACAATTAATAATAATTAAATACAGTTTTTAATATATACTCTAATTATTTTTGATATTTTTTAATTTTATATAAGCATAAAAAGGAACTCCTATCATAATTAATATAAATCCATATAACACCACTTCTGAACCTGCAGCATATATAGTCCAAATTGCAAATAAAAATCCAATTAAGCTTCTAAAAGAGAACTTTATAAAATTAATGATTGTTATATTTTTTTTATCTTTTATAGTCAATATTATTTCCGCAATACTTGCCCAGGCGTATATAGGTAAATATGATAATGTAGAAAGTAAAACGATAAAGTTATATATAGAGGACAATCCTTGAATAAAGTTTAATAAAAATATCAAATTAACAAGTATCGCTCCTATTATTAAAGCAATGTATGGCGTATCATATTTAGAATGTTGTTTTGAAAAAACTTTAGGAAATACCCCTAATTCTCCAGCTGCATGTGCAACTCTAGCCGTAGATAGCAACCAACCTAAAGCAGTTCCACAAATGCATAACCCTATAGCTATATTTAAATAACTTATAGCATTTGATCCTAAAAAATTTTTTATTATATCAGTTAACGGCGCCCCACTTTGCGCTAAATCATGTTGTGACATTGCTCCTATAGATAAAGAACTTATTCCTAAATAAAGTATTGCACTTATAGCTATTCCTAATATAGTACTTTTTTTCACATTTTTTTCTGGATCTTTTATATCACCAGAAGCTACAGATGCTGTTTCAAGACCTATAAAAGCCCATAATGTTATGGCTGATGTTAAAGGAATAGTTTTTATTCCCTTATCTGTAGGAAATAAAGGAATAAAATTTTCAACATTGAAATTTATAGCAGCAATTATCATAAAAAATACAAATAATACTATTTTGAATACAGTTATAACTGAACCTACCTTTCCAGCAAATTTAGCTCCTCTTATATTTATATATGTAAATATCCATAATAAGATAGAACAAAATAAAAAACCTATAATTGTATTTTGGGAAATTATTGTAATAACCTGTCCTACATATGACATTATAACTATAAATAATGTAGCATTTCCAATCCAAGAGCCATTCCAGTAAAGCCATCCTGTCATAAAGCCCATAAAATCTCCAAATGCATCTTTAGAATAATTTACTATTCCTCCACTATTAGGCATTTTAGCTCCTAAATTAGCAAAAGTAGTAGCTAATACAATTGATCCTAAACCAGTAATAATCCAAGCAAGAATAGAAGAACCAGGTCCTCCAACTTGTGCAAGCTGGGTAGGTATCATAAATATTCCTGCTCCCATCATATTTCCTATAACCAAAGCGGTAGCAACAAAAATACCTATCTGTTTTTTTGATTCAGCATTTTGTTCCATATTATTCCTCCTAAATACTAAAAATTTATATATTGTTATTTTTTTTAATTTAGATTTTAATTATACATATTAAATTTTTAAAGAGGAATATAATATATATTCTAAAAATCATCCTATACTTAGAATTTTTAGAAATTTTATTTAAATAGCGCCAAAATACTTGAATAATTTTACAGTTATATGAAATAAAAAAACATTTATGCTATAAAATGTACCCTATAGAATAGACACTATAAAAAAAGTCTAATCTATAGGGTTCTTTGCGTTTATAATAGAGTTATAAGTTAGGAGTGAATGTAAATGAGTAAAAAATTATTTTCAACGGAAGCTATAGAGGCACTTTCTAAAAATAAATATGTTAAAAATGTCAGTGAAAAAGGAATTACATATACTGATGAATTTAAAAAATTATTTATTTATGAAAATCAAAAAGGAAAACTTCCAAGAGATATATTTCAAGAATGTGGTTTTGATATTAATGTAATTGGTTTAGAAAGAATTAACAGTATCATCAAGTGAAAAGTTTAAAATTATACATTCTATCATCAGTAAATA
>X256_Zander__coassemble_110_pt1 | contig 16569 bp, 11 predicted proteins | sample X256_Zander__metabat2_high_PE_003 | metagenome-assembled genome bin X256_Zander | reverse complement strand
ATCATAGCAGACTGTTTTTGTAAAGGCAATTTTAATATTTTTCAATATTAGTTACTCTGTATTCTGCTACATTTTGTATTTGATTTTTAAATATCAATGGTTCGACTTTATAGTACTCTACACTCTCTAAAAAGTTCAAATATATATTCTTATCTATTCCGTCAATTTCTCTTAAAAGCTCGAATATATTTTCTCTTACATCTCTTTCATATTCTTTATTTAATTCTATATAAAAGTTATTAATCGAAGAATCTCCTTCAAATTTTAAAATTTCATTCTTAATTAAAAGATATATATATGAAAGCTTTAATTTTTTACCATGTCCATGACATTCCTTGCAAGGCTCTTCTATATAATCATATATACTTTTACCTTTTCTTTTTCTAGCTATTTGAACAAGATTTAACTCAGTAAATGGATATATAACCGTTTTTCTCTTATCACTTTCTAAAGCTTCATTTAAAGCTGTAAGAACCTTTTGCTTATTTTCTCTTTCTTTCATATCAATAAAATCTATTAATATTATCCCACTTAAATTTCTAACTCTAATTTGTCTTCCTATTTCAAATGCAGCTTCTATATTAGTTTCCTCTGCGTTTTTCTCGTAATTTCTTCCATTTATATTCTTATTAGAATTTACATCTACAACATACATTGCTTCCGTTTTTTCTATAACTATGTTTCCACCACATTTTAAAGGAACTTTATTATTTCTAAGAGAAAGTATTTCTTTTTCTATTCCATAGTAATCAAATAAGCTTCTTTTCTCTTCATGAAAGATTAAATCTATATTTGTCTCTGTTACTAAACACTCTTTTATTAAAGAATAATCTTTAAAATTATCTACTATTACTTTTTTTGTTTTATTATTTATACAATCTCTTAAAACCTTATGTATAATAGAGCTTTCCCCATATAACTTTTTAGGTTTTAATGAGTATTTTCCTTCTCTTTCTATTTCTTGAATTTTAATTTCAAGCTCTTTTATTTCTTTTTTAATTTCTTCAATATCTGTAAACTCTGCATTCGTTCTAACAGTTATCTTAAAATCTTCGAAACATCCAATTTCTTGTTTAAGATTTTCTATAAAATCTATATTTCTTATCTTTTTTGAAAAAACAATTCCTCTTTCCCCTGGAGTTAATACAACATATCTACCTGGAAGTGTATATTTATCAATTAGCTTTGGTCCCTTTTCCCCATTTTCTTCTTTTAAAATTTCAACTATAATTTCATCGCCTTTTTTTAACTCTTTTCTTCTATTGAATCTAGGATTTACAACCATATATCCTTGTTTTTCTAATCCAATATCTATAAATGCACATTTTATTGCTGGGATTATGTTTTTTATTACACCTTTATATATCTCACCTTGAAGTGGTTCTTCAGTTTCTTCTTCTATGAAACACTCATTTAGTAGGTTATTTTCTTTTATTGCAATTCTAAGAATTCTTTCTCTTCTTTCGATAAATATATCTCTCATAATATAGCCTTTCTTATCCTTTAAATTCATAAAATTAAAGCTGTGCAAAGCTTTGCACAACTCTAATTTAAATATAACATATTTATTTTATAAAAATCACAAAATTTTAGCCTATATATTTATAAAGAGGAATTAATTTATTGTCTTTAATTGCAAACATTTCTTCTCTCTTTATTTCAACAAAAGCCTCTTCATTTGCAGAAGTTGTTTTTTCCTTTATATATCTTGCAAGTAAATCCGCTGATAAATTTTCTCTACTTCCACAAGCTATCAAAGCATTTATTACAAGATAGTTATCTTTAATCCAATACTTTAGGTCTTTTACAAGTGGCTTTATGTCAGCTTCTTTTTCGCCTTTTTTACTTTTCTTAAGAGTAATCCACTCGCTCTTTTCTAAAAGTTCCTTTAACTCTTCTTCAACTTTTGATACATCATTATATTTTATCTTAATCATATATTGTGCCGCATCTATAAGAGCCATACCTTGCGGTAATCTTTTTTGATTTAAAACTATTTCTACACTACTAGCATTAAGGAACTTAACTCCTGAACAAGTATTTTCATTTAATCTTCTTACAACCTCTTCATTAGCCACTTTTTCAGTTAAAACTATATCTAAATAGTCTCCTTCAGAATAAACTCCAACTGACAGTGGTTGAGCCATTGAAAGACTCATATGAGGATTAAATCCTTTTGAATATTCTATAGGAAGTTTTGACCTTCTTATAACCTTTTGTATAGTTCTCATTAGATCTAAATGTGATATGAACTTTATATTACTTTCTTTTGTAAATTTAATCAGATAACGCACCTTCGAAACACTCCCCATCTTTAAAGTTTACATTTATTCCACAACCTGTACATCCTTTTCTACAATTCTTAGTAAGCTCTGCATTTTTAGCTTTTTCATTTTCTCTTTGTAAGTATGCTCTATTTACTCCGATATCTATGAAATCCCAAGGAAGTATTTCATCATAACTTCTTTCTCTATAAGCATAGAAGTCTCCATCTACATTACACTCACTTAAAGCCTCTTGCCAAATATCAAAATTAAAATATTCTGTCCAACCATCAAATCTAGCACCTTTTTCAAATGCTTTTATTAAAACATCACACATTCTTCTGTCACCTCTTGCAAATAAAGCTTCCATATATGAAACCTTTTGTGCATGATAGTTATAACCTATACTTCTTGATTTTATAGAATTTTTAACTGCATAAATCTTCTCTTGAACATCTTCCATTCTTTCCATAGCCGCCCATTGGAATGGTGTAAATGCCTTTGGTACAAGAATTGATGTACTTACAGTTATTTTTAATCCTTTATTTCTTTGTCCTTTTGGAACTTTAAAATACTCATCTGTTATTTTCTCTGCTAATAATCCAATTTCCTTAGCATCTTCTAATGTTTCATATGGAAGACCAATTATAAAATAAAGCTTAATTGAGCTCCATCCTGCTTCAAAAGCACTCTTAGCTGCTGCTAAAATCTTCTCTTCTGTAAGACCTTTATTTATAACATCTCTCATTCTTTGAGAACCAGCTTCTGGTGCAAAGGTTAAACCTGTCTTTCTAACCTTTTGAATTTCTTTTATTAAATCCACAGAGAAAGCATCAACTCTTATTGAGGGTAATGCTATTCCTACTTTATTTTCACTATGTTCTGCTATAAGATTACCTATTAAACCTTGAATATCTGAATAATCACAAGTACTTAATGAAGCTAAAGATATTTCATTATATCCTGTAGATTTAACTAACTCTCTTGCCTGTTCTAAAAGTTGAGTTTTAGATTTTTCTCTTACAGGTCTATATATCATACCAGCTTGACAAAATCTACATCCGTTTGTACATCCTCTAAATACTTCTAAAACTATTCTATCATGAACAATTTCAGTATACGGAACTATCATATTAGTTGGGAATGATACCTTATCAAAATTACTTATTATTCTCTTTTGGACTTTACTTGGAACATCATCAAACTTTGGTTTAAATTCTTTTATTGTTCCGTCGGTGTTATAAATAACATCATATAATGAAGGAACATAAACTCCTCTTATTTTAGAGATTTCTCTTAAGAATTCTCTTTTCTTTCCTTTACCTTTATATTTTTTATAAACATCTAAAACATCATTCATAACTTCTTCGCCTTCACCAAGCTCAAAGAAATCAACTACATCATGTAAAGGTTCAGGATTATATGCACAAGGACCACCAGCCATTATTATAGGCTCATTCTCGCCTCTTTCTGAAGCTCTAATTGTTATACTTGACATATCAAGCATATTTAATATATTTGTATAACTCATTTCATATTGAAGAGTAAAACCTAACATATCAAATTTATTTAACTCATCTTTAGTTTCTAATGTATATAATGATATATTATTATCTCTAAGCTCTTTTTCCATATCTGGCCATGGAGCAAAAACTCTTTCACAATAAGTATCTTTTCTTTCATTTATAGTATGATAAAGTATTCTTGTTCCTAAGTGAGACATTCCTACTTCATAAACATCTGGAAAACAAAAAGCAAATCTTATATCTACTTCACTTGGATTCTTAATAACTTCATTAAGTTCTCCACCAACATACCTTGCTGGTTTTTCAACTTTATATAGAATATCATCTGATATTTTAACCATTCTATTTTTTCCTCCTGCAATATCTAACTAACCTATTCTTAATTATGTATAAAAATCTTAACCTAATTCAAATAAGATAAAATTTAACATGTTTATTTTAAGTAATAATTTATCCTTTTATAAGCTTTTGCACAATAAAAAAGAAGCATACTAAATATACTTCTTTTTTATTATCACTATATTTTATCACAAACCTTTAAAATTCTCCAATTAGATTATTAAATATTCATTAGAAATTCTTCTAATGTTATATTACCATGCGTTTTTAAACCATCTACAAGCTCATCTTCATAAAGTTCTCCAATAACTCTCATATCGTCATTTAAAACTAAAAAGTAATTAAACTTATTTTTATCAACCATACTAAATACATTAACTAAACCTTGTTTATAATGTACTGATAAAATTTTGCTTTCTAGGCACTTATTTTTTTGAAATTTTCTCCTTTTATTAATCATATCTCCCACCATTATATACATAATTCTTTTTTTCTCTTTATATGTTAAGTAAAATATAAAAATAGAGCACAATAATAAACTTAAATTAAGCTTATGTATAAATAAAAATAAAATAAATACCAAAAGAATTAAACTAGATACAAAATAGCTTATATTCATTGATAAATTATGAGCTTTTTTATAAAACATTATTGTGCTAAGAAATCCTCTAAGAATTCTTGAACCATCTAAAGGGTATGCTGGAAGTAAATTAAAAAGCCCTAAAACTAAATTAACATTAAAGGATTGAATAATAAAATCAGTGTCGTAACTTCCCTTTAAAAAATAAAAAATTAAAGCTATAGCTAAATTCGCTAAGGGACCTGCTAAGCATATTAGAACTTCTTTTTCATATCCTATATCATCTAACTTTTCTAATTCTAAACTTGCCCCAAGAGGACCAAGAGTAATCTGCTTCATTTTTACCCCTAGTGATAATGCCACTAAGCAATGACATAACTCATGAATTATTATCCAAAAGAAAGCTAAAAACAAGGAGTTCTTTAAACCTAAAATTAAAAAAACTATTATTTGAGGAATTATCCACTTACTTATCTTTACCATTAAAACTCTCCTTAAATATTTCTATCTGCTTAAGAAAGCTATTTCTAATGGACTTAAATTTTTATTCTCTTTCAAAATTGATACATATTATTTATATTAATATTTAATAATAAAAATGATAAAATCCTACTTTTAGGCAAAATAAAAGAGATAGACCTACTTGTCTATCTCTTTTATATTTTATATTTAATTTTTAAAAAGCTAAATTAAGTACCTTTTTTTATAATTTATTATCCTTAGAAATTAATTTTCTTTCTTCTCATTCCTACATTTAATATAAGTCCTACAGATAATACTGTTGTTAAAAGAGAACTACCTCCATAACTTACAAGTGGTAATGTTATACCTGTAATAGGCATTATACCAATTGTCATACCTATATTTTGCAATATTGCAAATAAGAAATATGAAGTTAACCCGACGCAAATTACCGAACCGAAAATATCCTTAGATTGCCGAGCAATTAATATAAACCTATAAATCATTATTCCGTACAACGCCAATAAAAATATAGCGCCTATCGTTCCCCAATGTTCTCCTATTATAGCAAATATAAAGTCTGTTTGATTTTCTGGAACAAACGTAGCCGAATACCCACCTACATTATCCTTAGAAAATCTAAGCCCTGTTCCTAAAAATCCTCCAGAACCTATTCCAACCATTGATTGAGTAAGTTGAAGATTTGCTCCAAGTTCATCTGCTTCTGGATTTAACACTGCTGTAAGTCTTCTCTTTTGATATGGCTCTATAAGACCAGAATTCCAAACTAAAACTATAGCAACAACTAAAGTTAATAATCCTCCTCCTATAACTCTCATATCAAGCCCAGAACAAAAGAATATTCCTAGAACTATAAAGAAGCAAACCATAGTCATTCCCATATCCGGTTGAATAACTATAAATAAAACTGGTACCATTGCATAAAAAACAAGAGTAAAGAAGTTTTTAGGCTCATTTATATTACCTTCCATCTCATCTAATTTTTTAGCAAGCATTAATATAATGGCGAGTTTTGCCAATTCAGAAGGCTGTAAGGATAGTGGTCCGAGCCTCAACCATCCTCTTGCACCATTTATTACTGCACCTTTAAATTTCGTAAAAATTAATAATGCCACACAAAACCAATAAAATATTGGTACATATCCCATTAAAAGATTATAGTCTATTGATAATAACAAATATAATAAAATCAATGCTAAAGCAAACCAAACTAATTGTCTAGTTACAAATTGCATTCCAAATCTAGAATTGGTAGCTACATATATGTTAAGGGTACCAAATAAGACTATAACTATCATTGATGATAAAATTCCAAAATCTAACTCTTTAAGTAGTTTAGTGTCAATTTTTAGCTTATTGAACATTCACACACCTCCATTATATATTTACTTCTATAAAAATTACTCTTCATTTTGTCATAACCTACAAAATAATTTTAATATTAAAATTATCATTTAGTTTAAATATGTATAATTAAAACTAATATAATTATCCTAACATTTTTAAAACTTTCAGTAAACTAATTTTCTTTAAAAATAAAAGGCGTTTATGTGGTTTAACACATAGCCACCTAAAAAATTTGTTACTTTGTTTTTATACTTCTTATTGGAATATTAGCTATTAATGCTGGGGTGTCTCCCTCTACTTCTGAAGGATTTGTAACAGCTATATCTATATCCTCAAGCTCTATATCTATATATTTTGATAAAACTCCAAGAATTTCAACCTTCATTTTCCCAATAGTCTCTGGACTTAAATCTCCTCTGTCGTGTATAAGTATTAACTTTAATCTATCTTTTGCAACTTCTTTAGGAGATTGTTTCTGCGAAAACATCTTAAACAATGTGCTTCCTCCTATCTTCTTTTAAACAACTTCTTTAGTGAATTAAAAAAACCACCTGAATTTTGGCTTAAATCCATAATAGGAACCTCTTCTCCAAGTATTCTTCTTGCTATATTTCTAAAAGCCATTCCTGCTGAAGAATTATCATCTAACACAACAGGCTCACCTTTATTAGTATATACTGTTACTTCCCTATCATCTGGAACCACTCCTAATAATTTAACCGATAATACATCTATAATATCGCTTATATCTAGCATATCTCCCTTTTGAGTCATTTCATAATTTAGTCTATTTATAACAACACTATGATCTTCTAGTCCTCTAGCATCAAGCTTACCTATTACCCTATCTGCATCCCTCACTGATGTTATCTCAGGATTTACAACTACAACAGCCTTATCCGCTCCTATAATAGCATTTTCAAATCCCTGTTCTATACCAGCTGGACAATCTATTATTACATAATCAAACTCTTCTTTTAATTCTCTAACTATTTTTAGCATCTTATCACTGCTTATATCGTTTTTATCTTTAGTTTGAGCAGTTGGTAACAAAAATAAGTTTGAGTATCTTTTATCCTTTATAAGAGCTTGTTTCATTCTACATCTATTTTCAATAACATCTATTATAGTATAGACTATTCTATTCTCTAAACCCATTAATACATCTAAGTTCCTAAGTCCTGTATCTCCATCAACTACAACAACTTTTTTCCCTTGAGTAGCTAATGCAGTACCAATATTGGCAGTAGTAGTAGTTTTACCTACTCCTCCTTTTCCTGAAGTAATTACTATAGATATACCCATAAACTAACTCCCTCCATAACTTCTAATATATATATTTGTTTGGCAAATATGGTTCTACAATAATATTATCGTCTTTTAACTTCGCCACTTCTGGATATTTTGGTTTTTCATAATCATCTGGCGAAATCGTCAATGTATTACATATCTTTAAAATTTCTGGTTGTAAAGAAAAAGCTGAAATAATAGCCTTATTATTTCCATTTGTTCCTGCATAAACTTGTCCTTTTATTGCCCCTAAAACAATAATGTTTCCAGCTGCATAAATTTCTGCCCCAGAATTAACATCTCCGATAATCACTATATTTCCATTATATTTTATAACTTGACCACTTCTAACAGTTCTTCTTAAAAATTTCGATCTACCTTCATATATTCCTGTAAATATTTTATTTTCTTTGTCATCTTTATCTTGAAATATACAATCTTTTATAAGTATTTCTTCAAAAAGAACATCCCTTAACCTTCTCATTTGCCTTTCGTTTATTAGCTTAAGACTTGCCACTAAAGTAAGCGTTGCTCCCTTATAAAAATGCTTTCCAACATCTAATCTTTCAATAAGATTTTCTAGCATTTCTTCAAAGTCTTTAAATTTATCTATTTTTACAATAGCAGTTATACCGCTTTTGTTCCCTTTTATAAAAATTCTATCATCATACATAACAAATCTAAACCCTCCAACAAGTTGCATATGCTTTTGTATCTTATAGTTTATGGACAAAAGGCAATAAACTCTTCATCATACTCTTTCTATATTATTATATACTTTAGAAATAATAACTAAAAGAGTTTTTTTACAAGAAATTTGAAATTTCTCTCTTTTTTTGACTATTATTAATGAATAAAAAAGAGACTGTTTAAAGCAGAGTTTAAATTGAAATTTTACTAAAATAAGCATACTAAAATCTTATTTACTTTCAATTTTGTTCTACCATTTCTAACAATCTCTTTCTTTTTATCTTTCTTTTTTCTTTAACTCTTCTTTATGAAGTTCTATATTTTTTTCTTTCTCTTTTTCTTGTTGCTTTTGTATTTTTTGTTCTGCTTCTGATTTATGAACTCCATCATCCTTTATATCTTGAAGAGGTGGATTTAAAGAATAATCATAAGTTCCACCACCCATAAAGGTTGGTGTATATCCTGGATAATTCTTTTTAAGTTCATCTCTAAAGTAAGTTTCATAAATTGCTCTAGCAACTGGAGCACCAAAATATCCGTGAGCACCATCATAAAGAACTACCGCAACCGCAACCTTAGGATCATCTACTGGTGCAAATGATACATACACACCAAAAGCTGCTCTTCCAAAGTCCTCTTGACCCTTTTGAAAAGTAGCTGTTCCTGTTTTACCACCTGTTGGTATTGGGAAATTTCCAAAAACAGATGCACCTGTTCCTGTCGTATTTGTCATTTGCATCCCTTGCTTAATAGCTTGAATATTTTCAGATTTTATATTTATTTCATTCATAATTTCAGGTTTAAACTCATCTACAACATTACCATCTGAATTAGTTATTTTATCAACTAAATGAACCTTATACCTTGTTCCACCATTAACAACTGTTGATATATAAGAAGCTAATTGAACTGGGGTAAAGGCATTTATACCTTGACCTATAGCTGAATATATAAGTTGTGCTGGACTTGTCATTTCTGCTTTTTTATTTAATACGAATTGCTCAACTGCAGTAACTAATGTATTAATTGAATACTTTTTCCCACTAGATTCGTACTTACTTATGCTATCTTTATAAGCAGAAGATACTTTTGTAAAATCTTCTATTTTAAATTTTATATCTCTTTTAAAGTTAGAAGAATTTTCATCAAACTTATCTGTTCCAACTTCCTTTAGTCTATTAGCAACTATGTCTTTAATATCACTTTTAGCTTTTTTTAAGGAATCTGAATCATCTTCATTATATCCTATATCCATTGATGGAAATCTATATGAGCCCATGTTTCCATCTTTAAGTTGACTTACAAGTTCATATTTTGAATAATACACAGTTTGGTTTTTAAAACTTTGAAAGTTATAAACTTGCCCAAAGTTTTCAGGTATTTCAAGTCCTGTTGTTGCTTTTTCTTTACTATTAGGATTTACTCCAAGCCCTGCTTGCCATGCGAAATCTGCTATACTATTTAAAGATTTAACATCTTTTCCCTCTTTCATATACATTCTATATGCACACTCATAGAAGAAATGGTTACATGATAGAGCTATGGCTTTTTTAACATCTATATTGGCACCATGATCAGCATTATCTGCTGGTGAGAATGCTTTACCAAAAACCTCTGGATGCTCATTAAAATGCATTCTTTCTGGTATTGTTTCACTTGTAGTTATAACGCCATCTTGCAATGCTGCAACTGCTGTCATAGGCTTAAATGTTGATCCTGGAGGAGTAAGTCCCATAGTAGCATAGTTATACATAGGTTTTGGAGCTATATCATATTTATCTTCTCTGTTACCATCCTTATCTTTTGGAAATAAGTCATCCATAGATTTCGTAAGTCCTAGTCTTTTAATATAATTATTTCCAAATACCTCTAAGTTTGTATTAAAATATTTTTTCATTATTTCTGGAGTTAAAGCTCCAGGAGTTGAAAATACGTTAGGATCAAAAGTTGGATAACTTACCATAGCTAAAACTCTTCCTGTTTTAACTTCTATTGCAACAGCTGCTCCCCTAGTAGCATTTTTAGTGGTCGAAGGTTGCCCTTGAAGATACTCTAATTGACGTTGAAGCATCTTCTCTGCTGAATATTGTATATTTTTATCTATGCTAAGGTGTATATTTTCTCCTGGTGAAGGCTCTAACTTAAATAATTCTTCAACCTTTCTACCTGCAGAGTTTATCTTAACAGTAGTTCCACCCTTAGTTCCTTTTAAAATATTTTCAAAACTTCCCTCTATTCCAGACATTCCTATTAAATCCGTAGATACATCATATCCTTTTTCTTCATACCTACTCTTTTTATCTGGATTTATTGATGAAACATATCCTATAACAGAAGATGCTAAATCATGATAAGGATAATACCTCATTGGCTCTAAGTTTACATTTATACCAGGAAGGTCGTTTAATTTTTGAAGAAAAATAAATGCAGTATCCTTATTTACATTAGCAGCTATTGTAACAGGTTTAAATCCTGAAAAAGACTGCATCTTCATTGCATCTTTAACAACCATATATCTTCTGATACTATTTAAAGAATATTTTTTTTCTAATTTCTTTGATATTTCCTCTGGAGACTCTTTATCTAATTTCTTTGCTTCCTCTTCTGTTGGATTTAATAAACCATATAATTTATATTGCTTAATTAAATAATCAAAAGTTTCTACAGGAGTTATAGCTAAAAGTTTTTCATTGATTTTATTTTCCTCTTCATCCGTTAAATCCCCCTCTTTATTAGGAAGTAATTTTTTCCTAATAAGGTCATTTAACCCTCTATCTCTCTTAAATCTTATTTCTTGAGCTTTTACAACTTCAGGATTGGATGTTCCAAAATCAAAATATGGTTCTTTATCATCATTTATTTTAAGTTTGAAATCATCAACCTGCTTTTCTCCATTTTCATCTAATATTTTAAATACCTTTGTCATAGTAGAAAAGAAATCTGTATTTGCTTCGTCTGTTTCTGTAAAAGTAACTGTATATGTCTGAACATTAGTTGCTAAAAGATTTCCCTCAGCATCATAAATTTTTCCCCTTGGTGCTTTATCTGCTAAAAATCTTCTTGACCTAGTATTTGCCCTATCACTATATTCTGCATACTTAAATACTTGAAGATAGATAAGCCTTGCAAATATAACAAAAAATATAAAAAGCATAATTCCAAGCATGACATAAAATCTATTTATAGGTTCTTTCTTTTTTTTGTTTTTTAAATCTTTCATTTAATCACCTATTTTAATATTAAATATATAAAAATTCTTTGTTTCATTAATTATAGAAAAACATATTCTTATTGTAAATAGTAATTTTTTTACAACTGCATAACTCTACTAATTATAGGAATTATACTCCTATAAAAAATCAAAAACAACGCTTTTAACATATAGTAAATACTTTTAACTAAAATTTTACAGGTTAATAAATTTTTTAATTTTATTCTACCATTCCTATAATATTTATCTAAAAAAATAAAGTATCCTTTTAAAACTACTTAATTTAACTTTTTCATAAGCAATAATATTTTTATAAAAAAATAACCACATTAAATAATTTGTTAGTTTTTCAACTAAACCTATTTAATATGGTTAATCTTATTTATTAAATTTGAAAAGTAACAGCTTATCTTCTTTTCTTAAAATGTCTTCTTTGTTGTTTTTTAACTCTATGTACTTCTTCTTTTTGCTGTTCTACTTCTTTTTCTTGTTTTTGTTTTTCTAATTGCTTTTGCTTTTCTTCATCTTTTTGTTTTTGAATTTTATCATCCGCTTCAGACTTATGAACTCCATCATCCTTAATATCCTCTAGTGGTGGGTTTAATGAATAATCATATGTTCCATCAAGTAAAAAATAATGTGGCATATAATCAGGAAATTCTTTTTTTAATTTACTTCTAAAATAAGTTTCAAAAATTGCTCTAGCCACTGGAGCTCCTAAATTACCATGACCACCATCATAATTTACAACTGCAACTGCAACTTCCGGGTCTTCTACTGGAGCAAATGATACATATACACCAAACGCCGCTCTTCCAAAAAGTTCTTGACCTTTTTGAAAAGTTGCTGTTCCTGTTTTACCGCCTGTTGATATTGGAAAATTTTTAAAAACTCCCGAACCAGTTCCTCCATCACCCGAGTTAGTTCTTTGCATTCCTTCTTTAATTGCTTGAACATATTCAGATTTAATATCCATTTCACTTAAAATTTCTGGTTTAAATTCTTCTACAATTTTTCCTTGAAAATTAGTTATTTTGTCAACCATATGAACCTTATACCTTGTTCCTCCATTAACAATGGTAGCTATATATGAAGCTAATTGAACTGGTGTAAAGTTATTTATTCCTTGTCCAATAGATGCATATACTAACTGTGCCGGACTTGTTATTTCTGATTTTTTATTTAATATAAATTGTTCTATAGCTGCTACAGTTGCATTAATAGAGTACTTTTTCCCATTACTCTCATATTTAGAGATACTTTCTTTATACTTTTTAGAATACTTCTCAATAGTTTCAATAGTTTCTTTTAACTTTTTATTGAAATTATATTTATCAGATTCAAATTCATCTGTACCTACTTTATTTAATCTATCAGATATTAAATCTTTTAACTCTTTTTTAGCTTTTTTAAGATTATCATCATCTTCCTCAATATACGAAATATCCAGTGGAACAAAAATATATGAACCCATATTTCCACTTTCTAACTGGTTTACCATCTCAAATTTTGAGTAGTATGCCATTTGCTTTTTAAAAGTTTCAAAATTATATATTTGCCCAAAATTCTCAGGAATTTCTATACCAGTTGTTGGTTTTTCTTTGCTACTAGGTTTAACTCCAAGCCCTAATTTCCATCCATAATTAGCTAAAGTATCTAAAGCATTAGGATTTTGCCCATTTTTCATATACATTCTGTATCCGCACTCATAAAAGAAATGGTTACAAGAAACTGCTATTGCTTGTCTAACATCTATTATGCCTTCATGAAATTTATTATCTTGAGGCGAAAATGCTCTACCAAAAACATCTGGATGTTCATTAAAATTATATCTTTCTGGTATTGATTCTGAAGATGTTATTAGACCCTCTTCTAAAGCAACTAAAGATGTCATTGGTTTAAATGTTGAACCAGGTGCCGTAAGTCCCATAGTTGCATAATTATATGTAGGTTTTGGAGTTATATCATATTTGTCTTCTCTATTTCCATTGCTATCTTTAGGAAATAGATCATCTACTGTTTTGTTTAATCCCATTCTAGAAATATAATTTTCCCCGAACTCTTCTAAATTAGTATTAAAATATTTTTTCATCATATCTGGAGTTAATGCTCCTGGAGTTGAAAATACGTTTGGATCAAATGTCGGATAACTTACTAACGCTAATACTCTCCCAGTTTTAACTTCTATAGCTACAGCAGCTCCCCTCGTAGCATTTCTAGTAATTCTTTGACCAGTATCCCAATCTATAAATGAATTTTGTAAATATTCCAACTGATGTTTCATCATCTGTTCTGCTGAGTATTGTATATTCTTATCTATTGTAAGATGTACATTTTGTCCTGGTGATGGTTCTAGTTTAAATAACTCTTCAATTTTTCTACCAGCTGAGTTTACTTTAACCGTATCTCCACCCTTTGTTCCTTTTAAAAGATTTTCAAAGGTACCTTCTATTCCAGAAACTCCTATTTGATCTGTTGATACATCATATCCTTTTTCTTTATACTTATCCGTTTTATCTGGGTTTATTGAAGAAATATAGCCTAATGCTCCCGATGCCAATTCATGATATGGATAATATCTCATAGGTTCTAAATTTACGTTTATACCTGGAATATCATTTAATTTTTGCAAGAATATAAATGCAGTATTTTTGCTTATATTCGTTGCTAAAACTACAGGCTTAAATCCTGAAAATGACTGCATTTTCATTGTATCTTTAATAACCATATATCTTCTTAAAAATTTCATTGAATATTTTTTAGTTAATTCATCCGTTATGTCTTCTGCTTTTACCTTTTTAAACTTCTTTTCTTCTTCTTCCGTAGGATTTAAAAGCCCATATAATTTATAGTGTTTGACTAAATATTCAAAGGTTTGCTTTGGAGTTATTTTTATAAGCTCCTGATTAATTTTTGCTTCTTCATCATCAGATAAGTCTCCCTCTTTTTTAGGAAATAACTTATTTTTTATTTCCTCATTTAATCCTCTATCTCTCTTGAACCTTACTTCTAAAGCTTTTAAAGTGTCTGCATTTGTAATATTTCCAAAATCAAAATAAGGTTCTCCATCATCATTAATTTGAAGTTTAAATTCATCTATTTGTTTTTCATTGTTTTCATCTAATAATTTAAACACCTTTGCCATAGTAGAGAAAAAACTCTTATTAGCTTCATCCGTCTCAACAAAATTAATTGCATAAGTTTGAACGTTAGTAGCTAATAAATTGCCCTGTGAATCATATATTTTTCCCCTTGGTGCTTTTTCTGCTAAAAATCTTCTTGCTCTAGTGTTTGCTCTATCTGAAAAATCTACATATTTATAGACTTGAAGATATATAAGCCTTGATATAATAGCAAAAAATATCACGCCCATTATTACAACTAGAACAAAAAATCTATTAAAAGGTTTTTTCTTCTTCTTTATAGTGTTCTTCATATAATCACCTATTATTTGTTAAATTTCCATTGAGTTTTCATATAATCTTTATTAGAAATATCGTATACCCATTGATACATAAAAAACGCAACTACTATATTGTAAAATGCCATAATTAAAACTCCAAAATCGATAGGCACTTTTATTCCTACCATATTGGTAACTATACAAATAGAAAAATACTTAATTATAGTAATTCCGCCAACAATTAATATAGGAACAAGTCTTTTATGTCTAAATATATTTTCAGCTAAAATTGCTACTCCAAAACAAAGTAATAGGTTTATTAATGTATTATATCCAAATCCTTGAGCGAAATATAAATCCTGAAGAATTCCTGTAAATACACCTATTCCTATAGCATCCCATCCTCTATTAACTATAGAAAAACAAATTGCAAAAGTAAATAAAAGGCTAGGATAAACCCCTTTTATAGCAAAGAAAGGAGATATACTATTATCTATTACTAAAAATAAAATTCCTAACAATGCAAGAACTAATTTTTTCATAATTCATCCTCCTAGTATTTAACTTCTTTGCCATTATAATCTTTAGGCACTATAACCATAAGGTCTTGAAGTTTTGAAAAGTTAACATATGGTTTAACTATTGCATTTTTAGTAACTTTAACGTTATCTTCTTCTACTGAAACAACTTCCCCAATTCTTATATCTGGTGGATAATATCCTCCAAGTCCTGAAGTTGTTATAACATCATCTTTTTTAATTTCTGAACTCATAGGTAAATAATATAATTTTGCATACATGTTATTATTAGGGTCTCTATATCCCTTTACAATTCCAGATGTATCATTAGTATTTTGATCCATGGCATGAACAGCTATATTTTCATTTAATAAAGTTTCCACCTTTGACCAAGTATCATAAGATTCTGTAACTTGACCTACAAGTCCTACTATATTTTCTGGTTTATTTCCACTTGCCGCAGCTACTACTATCATATCCTTTTGTACGCCATCTTTTTTACCCTTATCAATAATGTATCCATTCATAAATCCACCGCCAGATTTACCTATAATATTAGTAACAACATAATTGTATTTTGTTTTTTGATTTTTAAAATCTAATAAACCTCTTAGTCTATCGTTTTCAGTTTTTAAGTTATTATATTCTACCAATTGATTTTTAAGTTCAGTATTTTTCTTTAGTAAATCAGTATTTTCTCTCTTTACATTTGAAAAATTAAAAAAGAAATCAAATCCACCCTTTACTTTATCTATTATAGTATAAGTAACTTTTTGTATAGGATTTAAGGCACTGCCTGCTGCACCTGTTATAAAACTCCCTTGATCTTGCTTAACGCTATACGTAATTATCCCTAAAAAGGCAACTGACAGCACTATTACAGTAACTGCCAGTTTATTTTTCCAGAACTTCATATAC
>X256_Zander__coassemble_107_pt1 | contig 16680 bp, 12 predicted proteins | sample X256_Zander__metabat2_high_PE_003 | metagenome-assembled genome bin X256_Zander | reverse complement strand
GTGTGGAGTGGGGGAAAAATCGGAGATTATATCAAGGATTTACCTATCACTATTGGAGGCTTCAGTTAAGAATAACGTAAATAAATCTTTAAATAAGGCTATTAAAAATGCTGAAATTAAGAAGGTAACTAAGCCTAAAAAGACAGTTAAAAAAGTTAAAGATATAGAGGTAGATGATGTAGCTTCAACAGGTGGAAATTCTGATAATCCACCTAAAGATGGCGGAGAAACAGGAACATCTTCAATAGGTGGACCTAAAAATCCAGGCGAAACAAAAGGAGAGACTAATCCTAATCCGAATATAAAGGATGATAGTATCGTTCCTATTGAAATTTCAAGAAGTAGAACTTTCTTAAAAGATAGATCTAGAGGGGTATATAGAGTTATTGTTCAGAGTAGCAAGAAGGGAAACTCTTATATACAGCTTAGAATTATAGGTGAAGTTGGATATGAGATTGCTGAAATTAATTCAGTTAAAACTGAAAGTGGACAAGTTATAAAAAACACTAAAAAAGTATTTGGTCCTGTTAGCTTTAAGAAAAATGAAGAAAGAATTTTTGATGTTGAGCTAAATTATAAAAACACATATTCTTTGGAGGTAGTAGGCAATGCAGATCACGTATAGACAGTATCCATATCCAGTATTAAAATTCTTTGAAAATGACTATAAAAATAGTGAGTTTAATTCAGAGTTTAATTATAAAATTGAAAATAATAATATGAAATTAGAGCTTAAATTTGCATTAAAATCTAAGTTTTTAAAGGGTTTAATAAACGAAAAAAAGGCTGCCTACGTTGTTCATGTTGAATGTGCAGGCACTAGATATAGAAGAATATTTGAATCTTTTACTGATTCATTAGAAGCTTTAATTGATGGCAAAGAAATTAGTGGAGATGTTGAAGTTTGCGTATTAATAGTTGCAAAAACTGAAATTCCAGATTTTGAAAGCAGTGAGTTTAATTCAGATTTTAAGGGCATTTCATTTAACATAGAGGTTGGAGACGTTCTTGCAGTAGGTGAAAGCTTAAAAATAAGCATAGAAAAAACAGGGGATTCTCTAAGAAAAGTTCCTTCAATATTCTCAATTCTTCCAATAGATGATCCTAAAAAGGATGGAGATTGGACACATCAAGGAAATAAAATTTTAATTACTTTAAATAGAGAAAACTATAATAAATATAGATCTATAAGCAAAGATGTTAATTTTAGAGGTGCTGTAGCAATGATGGTAGTAATACCGGTAATTACTGAGATTATAAGCAAGATACAGGGAGACTTTGATTACTTTGAGGATGAAGAGTGGTTTAGAGTTATAAATAGAAGATTAGAGGCGCTAAAAATCAATGAAGATAACATAAAATCATCTTCAGCTTCTTGTATAGCTTATAGAGTTTTAGAGGGTGTTTTAACTGATTCTTTTACAAATATAATTGAATTTTTATTAGGGGGAGAAGATTAATATGGAACTTAAATGTTTAGATCAAAGTTGTTTAGATAACCTTAAAGTTAATATAGAAAATAATATTCAAAATGGAAATTATGCTAAAGATAATCCTTGGCTTGATGAATTTTTCACTGAGGAATATACCTTTAGTATAGGAAATGTGAAAAACATTAAATTTTCAATTCCAGAAGAAGGATCTGGCGGAAAAGAAAGAACTAAATATGATGGTGAGAACTGTAAGGTATTATACGAAGCTTTAAAAGGTTTAACAATAGACCAAGCTACAGATGATAGACTTTGGACATACCTAACTCATGTTACATTTTGGGATTATATGAAAAGAAGATGGCCATTAACAGATCAAACAAATCCTATAGGATTTATAAATGATAGATATTTTCCTAAAAAAAATAATAACAAATCTATGGTTAGAAATGGAGTATCAAGACTTTGGTGGATGGCCTATAGTACATATGATGAAAGCTTAGAAAATCCTTTTGAAATTACAGAGTTTTTACTTAAGGATTCTGACATGCAAGTAAGTTTAATGGAAAGAAACTATTCTAGAAATTCTAACTTTATAAAAAAAGTTTTAAGAGCAGTAAAAATTTTTGGGGAAACAAACTTTCAACCTAATACTACTTTAAAGAGAAAATTATGGGTTGAGTTAAATAGAATAGGTGGAGTTAAGGTTTTAGACATGCTTAGTTATGATGATGTATATAAAATAGCTGAATATGTATTTACTCAAGATTAAATGAAAAGCAATAGGGTATTACTCTATTGCTTTTCATTTAATGATATATTAAACTATATACATGTAAATTTACTAAATTAAGTTAAAATAAAGTTATATTTTGAAATTTTGCTGTAAATTTCTTGTGATTTGTGAAACTACTAATTTCATAAATATTATAATAACACTGTTTTAACGGTGTTTTTTTATTCTATAAAACATAAAAATGGAGAGATTTTATTATGACAATATTCAGAAAAGGAGAGTTATTCTGTGGTCCAGGAGGACTTGCATTAGCTGCTAAAAATTCATCGTTTAAAAGTAGTAATGGTATAGAATACAAAATAGAGCATCAATGGGCTAACGACATAGATTTTGCGGCTTGCAAAACTTTTGTACATAATATTTGTAATGTAAAAGCAGAGGATGTTGAAGAATACATATATACTAATGAGCTTGACTTAAATAAACTTAATAAGGGAGTTTTATGTAAAGATGTAAGGGAATTAGATATAACTAAACTCCCAACTATAGATGCTTTTACTTTTGGCTTTCCATGCAATGATTATAGTAATGTTGGCGAAAAAAAAGGTATTGATGGGAATTATGGACCGCTTTACACTTATGGAGTAAAAGTTTTAAATCATCATAACCCTAAATGGTTCTTAGCTGAAAATGTTAGTGGCTTACAAAGTGCTAATGATGGTGAAACTTTTAAAAAGATTATAACTGATTTATCAACCGCTGGAACATTTGGAGGATATACATTAACAACTCATTTATACAAATTTGAAGAATATGGTGTTCCGCAAATGAGACATAGAATAATAATAGTTGGAATTAGAAAAGATTTATCTGACGAAGGAGTTACTTTCAAAGTTCCAGCACCAACAACACCGAATAAGACTGATTATAAAACATCTAAATGGGCATTAGAATTAGGTTATGATGGTATCAAGGTAACTAAAAATGGAAAATTTAATAATAATGAAAGAACTTGTCATCCTAAATCTGTAATAGAAAGACTAACGAATATTCCACCAGGAGAAAATGTTTGGTATGAAGGACTGCCTGAACATTTAAAACTTAATGTTAAAGGTGCTAAATTAAGCAATATATATAAACGACTTGATCCTAATAAACCAGCTTATACTGTAACAGGTAGTGGTGGTGGTGGTACTCATATGTATCATTATAAAGAACCTAGAGCATTAACTAATAGAGAGAGAGCTAGACTTCAGACTTTTCCAGATTGCTATGAGTTTTTAGGAAATAAAGAAGATATTAGAAAACAAATAGGAATGGCTGTTCCACCACATGGAGCTCAAATCATAATTCAAGCTATATTAAAGTCATTTGCTAATGAAAGCTATGATTTTATAGAGCCTAAATGGTCTATTAACGATTTAAGGGATGAACGTTAATCATCCCTTATTTTAAAGCATCTTTTACATCGCCAAAATTAGTATATTGAGTGTTATTGATTAACTTTAAGAACAAATCTATTTTGTTGTCTTTAGTTATATTATTTTCTATGCAATAATCTAAAAATGCAATTAATGATTTTGAGTTTATCATGAAACCTTTAATTTCTTTCTTTAAATTAGTATCAACTTTATTACTAATTACATTTAAATTTTTTTCTCCACTTATTTTGTTATATGCAACATATCCAAAGAATTTTAATTCCTTATTTTCATAATTTAAATAGTTAGGGATATATTCACTTGCCATATGAGAGGCTAAATTAGCAGAAAGTAAGAATGTATCTTTATAATGTTTAGCATCAATAATTCCACATAAATTATTTTTGTATTTTAATAATATATCTATTTCAGTTCTCTTTCCTTTTACGGGTGGATGCATTTGTATATTGAAACCTATTAATTTAAGTAATTCTCCAGTTTTATTTTCAAAATCTAAATCATCACTTGGAGAAAGATATTTTTTAATGAAATTATTTGTTAGGTTTTTATTTTGTTCTAATGTACTAAACATTTGAGCTAATTCATTAGCATCTTCTTTAGTGAATTCTTTAGAAAGCAAGTTTACTTTTTCATCGTAACTTAAATCTAATTTATTCGATAATATTGATTTTGCTTTATTTATTTTTTTATTTAAATTAGTTGAAGGTTTAATATTTCCTAAACGACTAGCTTTATAAGACTTTATATCTAATCCATTAGTTTCTGCCATTCTTTCTAAAGAAAACTGATATCTATTATTAAATGGATATTTACTTTCATAATAATTTAAATAAACTTTAATTTCTTTTAACTTATTCGTATCTACGTAAAGTTTACTACTGTTTCCACGTTCATATTTTACTAATTCAGTATATTCAGCTGCAAGCATAAAACTATTTGCAGTATCGCGATTAGCTTTTTCAAAATTACGAGCTATATTATCACAACGTTGTCTATGTTCATATTTAATAGCTATTTCATTTTTTATATGTTCTTTTTCTTGTTCATTAGAATTTCTAAATTTTAAAATATCTTGTGTTATTTTATTATATTCATTATTTTTGTGAGCAGTCATAACAAAGAAAGTAATTTCTTCTTTTGTTAAGCAATAATTAAGCTTTTGATTCACACATAATTTAATTAAGAATCTTATTGGCATTATTTCAAAGTCATCATCAAATTTAGGTTTAAATCCTTTTCCTAAAAAATATGCATTAGGAATTTGTAAAGTTAACATTTGCTTTATTACATTACTTTTTACATCAATGCCATCCAATACAGCTTTTCCAACCTTAGTAATAACTAAAAAATTATTTTTGTCTACATAACAATAGCAAAATGTTTTAAGTAAAGCACACCATGTTCTACCACTAGAGCCATCTTTACTTATATTATTTCTTTTCAATCCTTTAGAGATTAGTTCTTTTTCAAATTTTTTGTGTGCTGTTTTATTACCTTCCCATTGTACTGAAAAATTATTTGTTGCAATTTTTAAGCATTCTAAAGCGTCTTTATGAAAAGTAACATCTCTTTCTGGTCTAGTAACAAACCACACTTTCCTTTTTTCCATAAACATCTTCCTTTTACAAGTTTGTATATATTATTATATATGGAAATCAAAGTATTTAATTACATATATAGTATCTATGTTTTAAAGATGAAATTATATTTTTAAGAGTTTAAAAATAATATATATAATGTATTACTATAATTTCAAAAATAAAAATCAGTAAAAATTAATTTCATAAAAAATAAATCTAACTTCACTAATTTCTCTTTATAGTATTTAGTAGTATTTATATATAGTATTTAATAGTATTTAGGCATATAGTAAAACCGCATGAACAGTAGCTTTATCGATTTTTAATATGACAGGTTGATACTTTAATATGACAGGTTGATACTTTTAATATGACAGGTTGATACTTTAATATGACAGGTTGATACCTTATTATGACGCAAATAAAAAATTGACTTAATAATATTATTGTAAAAGCAAAATATAATATAAATACAATTGAAAACAGAGTCTTTCAATTAATCTTATATAAAATGCAAAAAAATGATAATGTTGATATTTTAAAATGTACAATAAGCCACTTTGAATTTAAAAAAATAATTAAAAGGAAAAATGATGCTACTGTTGAAGCTATTTTAGATACTCTAGAAACTTTAAGGATAAGTCGTATTGAAATTAAGACCAAAAATAAATGGTTAAGATATGGATTTATAAATGGAAGCGAATATAATGAGATTACTAAAGAATTTACAATAAAAGCGGACGCTGAAATATATAAATTATTATTTGATTATCTAAAAGGATATACACCGATAAATTTAGCAATATTTTTTAGTTTTAAAAATGCATATGCCCAAAGGTTTTACGAGTTTTTAAGATTATGGAGTAACTCTAAAAACAAAATTAATTATACAATTGAAGAATTAAAAGAATTATTAAAATTAGAAAATCAATATAATTTATATGCTGATTTTAAGAAACGCGTTTTGGTTCCAGCTATTAAGGAGCTTAATGAGAAATCTCTAATGAACATAGAATTTATAGAGAATAAAAGAGGTAAAAAAGTATATTCTATTGATTTTATTGTTAATGACACTGATAAAAGAAAATATTTTGAAAATAAAAATAAAGATAAATATATTTATGATAATAAAAAAGATAATAAAGCTAATAATTTGAAATTCAATAATTTTGACCAAAGAGAATATGACTATGATGATTTAGAAAAAAAGTTGCTTGGATGGTCTGAATAAGTTAATAAATAACAAAAGCCGCTACTAATATAAATCTTTTAGTAATTCTAAAGATTCAGATTTAATTCCCAAGTAATTATATACTAGGCTTAAATAGGCGTACACTCTTTCTTTTTAATTTTTTATATTTAATATATTTATATATTTTATGTGTCAATTTGTCATATGGGCATATGACAATCTGACACATGGTATGTGACAATTTGACATATGGGTTATATTTTTAAGTAGCACAACTTTTAGAAGTACATTTATTAATATAGACCTAGAAATAATTCATAATATAAAATATAAAATCATACTCTAAATTTCAAATGTAAATAAAACTTCTGTAATAGCAAATATCAATTTTATAGTAATCATACTAATAAACAAAGCACCCCTAACTTTATAGGAGTGCTTTTTATTTTATAAATAGATTTTAACTCGATAAATATTAATCTTTACTATTAATTTATAGTAGCGGTTCTTTTCGTATTATTTTTTTTGTATATAGGAGTATGTCCTTTTTTATAAAGTTTTATCTTTATATTTTGTTCTATTATTATCTTTATCATTTGAGTTCTTACTTCATCTAAATTATTAGTATAAATATAGTTCTTCATAATGGTTTTTATATCAGCTAATATGCACACTACTTTTTTATTTTTAAATTTATTAGTATGAATAATTGCATTTCCTACAAATTTAAAAATTTTATTAGAATCTCCTAAATAAGGTAGTATAAATGCATCAAAGGTTTTTTTATTTGTAATATTAAATATATGTTCTGAATAAAGAAATTGTTTATTTATATCTGAGCTTTGAGGAAGATCTGATATTTTATTAGTTATGCCGTATTTATAATATTTAGCATCTAATACAAAAATAGCTTTACTTTTATTTAGTATAGTATCTGGCCTTAGGCTACTAGCTGCATGTTCGAAACCATCTATTACCCAAGTAGCATTAGGGTAATATTTTTTAGGATCATCATTACCTAAAACTACATTAATCATATCTTCCCAAATATAATGAAATTTATTTGTTTTATAGTCTTTAAATTTATCATAAGATGAAGATTCAAGGCTTGAATTCTCTAAAAACTCAATCATTTTCAAAAATAATTGTTTATATTTATCTAAGCTAGTTGACCTAAGTTCTTTTTTTAATAAATTAATACAAATAGTTTTTGAATATGGCAATGTAATATTGCTATCTATATGTAAATTGGGGAATAACCAACCTAGCATGTCTATGCATTTTCTTATAATAAATTTTTGAATAAGTATAATAGTATTAGATATATCATCATTTTTTTCTTTAGTTATAAAATTTAAATATACTAATTCATCATTACTTACATATGGTATTACAGTTTTTAAAGTTCTATTCCAATTTATATGTCCATTTTTTTTTAGTTTATAATTAATAGTAAAATTTTTATATAAGCCATTTTGTGAAAAATTATTTAGTAACCAAATTGCTATGGAAAATGGAAAATTTTTTCCTTTACCAGTATGGAATGCACTAAATTCATTTGAAAAAGCTTTATCTTTTTTTCGTTGGATATACTTATCAAATACTTTTAGTAGTAGTATAATATCTAACTTGATTTCATGATTTGACGTACCAATATTATATCCTCTAGGAAATACAATATTTACATCATTATTTTTTAAAAAGACTCCTACACAAGATGATGAAAAATTTTTATCGCTTTCTATAGAACAAATACTGTTTAAATTTTTCATACAAATTATTCCTCAGTATCAGTTAGTTGTTGAGTAGAAGACGATTTGTTGGTATTAATTTTTTTTAGTAAAATCTCTACTTGATTACTAAAAATTTTAAAAGGATTATTACTTTCAAAATTTTCTATAACTTGTGAAAATGTCCTGATTTCAACATTAAAAAGCCTACTTCTATCCATTTTAAAAACATCATCCCATAAATATAAAAATACTTTGTATACAAATTTTTTAGCATCATCTAGTTCTGTTTCTTTTATAAAATAAGGTCCTAATTGCTTGTCCTCTGAAATCATAAGATCAGAATTTTCATTACCCATCATAAACTCATTTATTGTGGTCACAAAATCTTTCCAAGTAATATCTAGTTTACTTATTAATTTATCTTTAAATTTATGACTGTTTTCAAATTTTATAGGAACATACTCAACTTCCCATCTGCGTTTAAAAGCAGTATCAAGTGCAAATACATTTTGATCAGCTGAATTCATAGTAGCTATTATATTTAAATTGTTTGGTATGATTACAGCTGAGTAACTTGGGTTATATTTTTTTTTCATGTGACCAATTATATCAATGTTAGTTACTGGGTATTCACTTTTACCAGTTTCGTCTCTATCTAATAGCTGTAGTAAATCACCAAACACTGCAGATGCGTTAGCTCTATTAAGTTCTTCTATTATTAAATTATATTCTATAGTAGGGTTTTGAAGCGACTCTAAAAGTATTTCAGTAAATACACCTGGGAAAAAATCATATTTAATATTGTTATTTTCATCTAAAATCGGTTTTATAGAACCAACGAAATCATGGTAGGTATATTCCGAATGAAAAGTAATTCTTTTAGCATGTTTATTTTTAAAATAAGTATCATCTACAAACTTGCTTTTACCAGTTCCTGGGGCTCCTAAGAACATTTTATTTATCGCCATAATATTAGATATTTGTATATTTGAATTTTCATTTAATGGTGCTTCAATAAATACTTCATTATTATTCATATCTTCATAATAACTAGGGCTCTTTATTTTAGATGACGTAGATGATTTAGGTAATAATGATATTAATTGCTTATCTTTATCTTTTTTTAATAATATAGTATAAATATCGATATCCTTTGAACTTGAAGCGTATTTAAAGAAAATCAATACGTCATCAATTTCCATCTTTAATCTTAAATTTTTAAAATCTACACCATCTTTTTCAGTTTTAGATAAACCAATTTGATTTTTATCATCCTTAGGGATTGTCCAAATAGCACATTCAGATTTAACAAAATTAGAGTTGCTACATTTAGCCTCCACAAAAACTGGAATGTTTTGGGTAAGATTGCTATTGCAATTTTTAACAATAGCATTAGCATATGCTTCATAAAAAAAATGTCTAGAACCAGTGGTACAAGCTATATGAGTAGTATTATTAGTACTACCAGGATTTTTATTTTGTATTAAAACATCAGCTTCTGGAAGCTTTTTTAAAAAGAAAGCTTTAATATTATTAGGGTCTAGAGAAGAATGTTTTTGTGTTATGATAGATTTTAGTTTATTAAAATCATCTAATGTAGCATTTAAACTTAAATTCATAATTAGCACTCCTTTTGTATTTATGTAAAATCATTAAAGTATTTTTATACTTGTATTCTATAACTATTAGTCTGTGATAAACAGCACTATTATAGGGACTAATAGGATTCATGTAAAATAGTACCATATTATTGATAAATTTTCTAATTAAATTGATTATTAATTTGTTTACTGCATTTTAAAAAGACAAATGATACATAACATAGTATTATGTATCATTGAAAAATAAAACTATAAAATGTTGCATGTATGCCCTAGTTCATCCTATATAGCAGGGAATCTTTTTAAATTTTAAGATATAACTTTTCTAATAATTGCTCTAAAATCTTCTGAAGATCCGTAGCAATAGCTTTCAAGCATTTTTTTTGTATTAACTAATACGCCCTTAACTTGTCCAAAAGTAGGGGTATTTTCTACTGCTGAAAAAGCCCAAATTTTTGCTGTTTCAGAAATATCAGAAGGAAATAGCATTGCATTATAGCTTTTTGTTACATCCTTCATTACAGATCTTAAAGACATTTCATAAAAATATTGTTTAACTAAGTCAGGCCATCCAGGTACGTTTTTATAGACATTATAATATTTAGCATCTAATACAAATAATTCAGACCCTTCTTTATAAAGAATATCTGGAATCTGCTCTGTATATATTGTTTTTCCATCCATTGGGTTCCAATAAGGCCTTGGAATAAACTCTTTAAGGTTTTGATATTCATCCCTTACTAAAACCTTACACATAAGCTCCCAAACAGAATAAAAGCTTTTAGTTGATAAACCTGTAAAATTATTATTACGATTGTTTTCACTACAATCAATAAATTTAATTATTAAATCCATTATTTTTAAAAGTCTAGAATTGTAAGTTACAAGTCTTTCTTCTTTTAGAAACTTTAAGGCATAATCTTTATCAACAGGAAGTTCTAATAGGCTTTCATCATAATCACTGCTTATTCCCAAAAGAGCTCCAAACATAGCGATACTTTTATTTATAACGTACATATGAAGGCTTCTTAAAAGAGCCTCTTTATCACTTTCTTTATGTGACATTACAAGGTCCGTAAATATAGGCATTCCAAACTCATTAAAAATTTGAGTTTTTTGTCTTAAAGTTTTTTTCCAGTTAATTTTTCCGCCTATGTTTATTCCTTGAATAATATTTTCTATTCTAACATAGCCATTTTCTCTATAATCTTTAATTATTTCATAAGCAATAGGTAGTAATTCACCATTACCATCATGTTCAATCTCTATAAGGTCATACTGACTTTTATCAAGCTTTTTTTCATTTGAAAGCTTGTCAAAGAGATTTAATAATAGCTGAATATCATACTGAAAATCTGATACTTTATATCCAAAAGGGAAAATTATATATATTATCCCTTTAAACATAACAAAGCCTGTTCTATTAAAAATTACAGAGTTTCTTCTAATGTCACAAAAATTTTTTTGTGACAACTCTAAAGCATTAGGGACTTTTGTGGATTTATAGAAGCATTTTTCATTATAAATCTTTATTTTCGAATTCATTTCTATAATCCTCTGCTACCATTTGAATATCAGCTTCTTGAGATTTTTCTGGATAAGTTATACTGCTTGACTCCATAGCATTTTCAAAATCAAAAGCAAATATTTTTTTACCATTTAAAAATCCTTTTAATAAATCAGAAAAAGTTTTATAGTTTCCATTAAAAAATCCTTTTCTGTTGAATTTTAAAACATCATCAAATAAGTATAATAATATCTTTGATGAGAAGGCATCAGAATCATTGATTTCAGCTTCAGTTACAAAATATTGTCCTAAATGCTTATCTTCATTAACCTCTTTAGTTTTAAGTTTCTCATTTATGGTAGTTGCGAAATTTTCCCAGGTAATTTTATTATTTGCATAGCTTATAGTTGCATCTTTATGTGTAGCTTTTGAAAAATCAATAGGAACGTACTTAAATATCCATCTTCTTTTAAAAGCTGAATCTAAAGGATTAACCCCTTGGTCAGCACTATTCATAGTTGCGCAAATAGTTAAGTTATTTGGAAGTTTTATTTTGTCACCTTTAGAGTAAGATTCTACTTTGCTTGAAATATACTCTGAATACTCATTTGAAACACTAATTGCATATTTACTCTCACCAGTTTCAGTTCTATCTAGAAGTTGGAAGAACTCTCCGAAAACAGCAGCTGCATTGGCTCTGTTTAATTCTTCAACAATTAATAAAACATTTTCAGATGGATTATTTAATGCATAAACTAAAGCATTTGTAAATGGTCCAGCAATATAAGTATAGTATGGTATTGGCTTCCCAGGTAAATTAGAATCTTTACCGTCTGCTGATATATATTTTGTCGAATCATCCTTTATATAGCTCATTGAAGGCATAAAACATCCTATAAATTCATCATGAGTATATTCTGGGTAAAAAGTTACTCTCTCTAAGAAATTAAACTCTTTAGATTTTTCATTTAAACCATGGCTTTTTCCCGTTCCAGGAGCACCATAATATATTATATTTGAACCCTTAATTGTTGCCTTAGGAATATTAGAATTAGAATCATTTGAAGAAGTTTTTTTATCAGTAACTATTTCAGTATTTTCATCATCATCTATATCTTTAGTACTTGTTATTCCATAATAAAGATCAAAATAAATTGTATTTGCAATCTCTATATTCAAAGCCTTTCTATCTTCATATTTGTTTAAGTTATCGTCAGAATGATATAGCTTGAATAATGGTATTGTTGGGAAATGCTTAAATATACCGTATATATTTTCATTTGATTCTTCTTCGGTATCAATACTATATTTTTCTAAACACTTTTTGATAAGATCTTGAGATATATTTTTAAGTAAAGATGATTTAAAAATATATCTAAAAAGAATAGTTCCATCTACAAACTTATCTTTTGTGTTACTAGAATCTGATTTAGAAAGCTTTATATTAGGTATAAACTTAACAAAATCATCATCAAAAACTGTGTAGCTATTTGGATTTATTTCGTTATTTTCTGAGTAAAAATCTACAATAAATTTAAACATTCCTATATTTTTAGGCTCTAGATATAAATCTGAGCTAGATTTTTTAAATAGTCCAGTATTAATAAAAAGATTAAAATATATATCTGTATGTTCAGTTTGTTCTTGTAATGATATTTTGTTTAACCTAGCATTTTTAATACTTTCTACAATTTGATTTATTGTATTTTCTGATTCATCTTGAGCTTTTACTAAAAAATTTTCAAATTCTAAATGTGTTAAGTAAGTATTTTCTAAAGTATCTTCTTGTAATAACTTATTAAATACAGCTAGAACTATTTTAAAAGGCCTTAAATACTGAGTATTTCCTATTAATTGAGTATGTTTAATAAGCTGTAATAATGAAAATTCATTTAATTTAAAAGAAGGAGAAGCATATAATCTTCCCATTTCAGTAATTCCATTATCATCATATAATCCATAAGACTTTAAAAAAGTACGCCATCTTTTAGAAAGAAAACCTTCTTTTGAGCTTTCTTTAACAACATTTTCTTCTCTCATTAAATTTTCAATTTTTTCATCTGATGCATTAGGATTATTAATTAATATATTTAATGTTTTTTTAGTTTTAATCTCATCTAAATTAATTGTTCTGTCAATTATCCATGTAGCCATTTATTACTCCCCTTTATTCAAAACTTTGGACCTTTAATATTTCCTTCATTAGGTTTATTAATACATCCACAACTATTGAATTTCCAGCTTGACGATACATTTGGGTGTTTGATACTATTTGTTTAAATGTGTCATCATAGCCCATAAGTCTTAAGCATTCTCTAGGTGTTAATTTACGAACCTTACCATCTAATGTAACGTAGTTATCTACTCCAGCTCTATGCATTTTATGCATACTTGCAAGAAGTGGTCTTGCTATTTTTAAGTCAATTTCTGGTTTTGAATAATAGCCTTTAGTTCCAGTAGCCATAACATGCTTTAAAACCAAATCTGAAAGGAAATATTTATCATCTATACTTCCATATTCTCGGTCTAAAACAACATTACCTTCAATAGACTTAAAGTTTCCAAATTTAACTTCTGTTTCTAAAAAGTCTTGCATAGTATAATTTAATTCTTTTTTTTCAGGAAATTTAAAATTATCTACTTTATTCTTAAAACCTACTACAAATAAACGACGTCTAGTTTGAGGAATACCATAATCTTTAGCATCAAGTAAATCAACATGTAAGGTATAGCCTAAAGATAGGAATGTATCATGAATTACTTGCCAAGTACGGCCCCCATCATGTTTTAGCATGCCTTGAACATTTTCAAAAATAAATACTTTAGGCTCTATTTCTTTAACAAGTCTTGCATAATCGTAAAATAAAGTTCCTCTTGTATCCTCTAAGCCCTTTTGATATCCCATTATAGAAAAGCTTTGACAGGGGCTGCCGCCTACAAATAAATCAACTGTACCTTTATATTTAGTACCATCAATGAATCTAATATCAGTAAGAAAATTATTTTCATCTAAATCATAATTCTCAAGATATGTTTTCTTTACAAAATTAGTTTTTTTAACTTTTGAAAATAGATCTCTTACATACTCATTTTGTTCTTCAACAGTTTTAAGGTTTTTAATCTCTTCTCTTACAGCCTCACAGTTTGGAACATCAACATCAATCTCACCATTATCACAGGCAAAAACTATTTTATGCTCAAGATTCATTCTTTTAAGAGCCCATTCAATTGACCCTATTCCACTAAATACTGTAGCTATTCTAATCATTGTTAACTCCTCCAAATACGCCAGTCTTTATGATTTGTTTAGTTATTTCTTCAAGTACATTAACAACAATTGAATTTCCACATTGTCTATACATTTGCTGATCTGGAACAACTATTTTAAAATCATCATCATAGCCCATAAGTCTTAAACATTCTCTAGGAGTTAATTTTCTAGCAACACCTTTAACTTCCTTAAATTCACCAACATAAACTCTATCATGATCTATTGCCCATGGCTTTGATTCTACTGGGTAAAAAATCATATCTCCACACCAATTAAACTGTTGATTTGCAGCTTGTGTACGAGATATATCTGCATTTATACTAACTCTCTTTTTAAGACTTTTTTCAGCAGTAACCCACTTAAAGCCTTTTTCTCCATGGAAATATTTCTTATCAACTTCAATTTCAAGAAAATCTTTAACTTTTTTTGAAAGCTCTATTTGCTTTGGAAAACTAAAGTTATCTATATTTAAGTCTTTTCTAAATCCTACAATAAACATTCTAGTTCTATTTTGAGGGATTCCGTAGTTTTTAGAGTTAAGCTTTTCCATTGTCCAATCATATCCAAGATCGTCAAAGATTCCAGATATAATTTCAAAAGTTTTACCCTTATCATGGCTTAACATTCCCGGTACATTTTCATATATAAATGCTTTTGGCTGAACTTCTTTAATAAGTCTTGCATAATCATAGAATAAAGTACCTCTAGCATCTTCTAAACCTTTTCTATGACCACTTATAGAGAAGCTTTGGCAAGGACTACCGCCCACAAATAAATCTACTTTTCCTTTATATTTTTCACCATTTAAGAATCTTATATCTTGATAAAAATCCTTTAGATTTATGTCATAATTATTCATATATGTTTCTTGAACAAAATTTTTCTTTCCAGTTTTTATGTATAATTCATCTATGTATTTTTTAAGATCACTATCATTAAGACCTTCTACTTCTTTTGCAAGTTCACTATATTCTTGCTTTAAATAACGCTCACCGCTATCACAGGCAAATACTAATTCATATGGAGTGCCCATTCTCTTAAGAGCCCATTCTATTGATCCTATTCCACTAAATACTGTTGCTAATCTTATCATTAGTTGTCTCCTTTAACTCTATTTAATTTAATGACTTAACGATTATAGCATAAGGATATATATCCGGCAAATATCCGGCAAATATCCAGCAAGTATACAGCAGATTTCAAGATAAACTATTATAATAGTTTTGTAATTCAAGCATATTGTAAATTTATGTAACAAAATAAATTATATTACATATAATTGAGTATACGGCAATTCGATACGTGCATAGGCTCGATTTATAAAATTATTTGATAAGGAGTTAAATTCATGAGCACACTTAAAATTAATTTAAATGATGATACTTTAGGAAAAGCTTGCAGTAAAAGTTTAGAGTTACTGGACTCTCCAGACATTTCAAATTTTATTCAATTAGTATTGGAAAATATTCTAAGCTATAATAATACTAAACTTCGAAAATTGCTGAAAATTTCAAAGGCAACAAATAAAAAACATAAATTAATACAAGGAACAGAAACTATTGCTAAATATAACAATATATGTACCGCTTGTGGAAAAGCAATATTACCAGGAGAAAGTATTGGTAAAGCCGAAGATTTAGGGTGTTTTGTTCATATATCTTGTTGTAAAAAGCAAAATAATATAAAATATATATCTAAAACTTAATATTAAATATATATGATATAGCCCTAAGTTAAATTTTAGCTTAGGGCATATTTTTTATATTTTAATGTCCCACCCACTAGGAGGTAAGGTTTTCCCTCTTCCTTCGTATGTTCCGACCTGTGGGCTTCGCTCGCTCAACTCCACAGACCTCCACATACTACGGAAAAGGGAAAACCTATAAAAATGAACCCCCCCGTAAAAATAAATAAAAAAATAAAATCAAATAGAATTTATTTTTTCAAAACCCTTTTATAATTTTATAACTATCATTTTTATTAAAAATATCTCATTTTAAAATAAAATAACGTTAAGAAATTAAGATTTATAGAACCTAAAGGATTTAAAATATAATTAATTATTTATTTCTCTATATAGTGCTATTACACACTATGTAATAGCTAAGAATATAAGCAATTTAAATTATTATAGAACTATTCCCTCGACCCAAAAAGTCTGCAATTATTTATTATTAAAATCTAAAAA
>X256_Zander__coassemble_104_pt1 | contig 16786 bp, 18 predicted proteins | sample X256_Zander__metabat2_high_PE_003 | metagenome-assembled genome bin X256_Zander | reverse complement strand
TTATGAATGTTAATTTGAAAATAGAGTTCCATTATTGGAAATTATATAGATATTAAATAGTAGAGTTAATATCTATATTTTTTTTATATTAACTATTTATAAGCAAACTTAAATGATATAATTTATTTATAATATATAGTACATAAGAGGGGGAGTAGAGATGCATATTATTGATTGTAAGGGACTTGCATGCCCTAAACCAGTTATAAATACTAAAAAATATTTTGATTCAATAGAGAATGGAGCAGCTCAAGTTATAGTAGATAACGAGATTGCTAAAAATAATATATTAAAATTAGCTAATTCTAATAATATAGAAAGTAATTTTGAATTTAAAGATAATCTTTTCATAATAAATTTAAAAAAAGTTGGAAACATAGAGAAGAAAATTAATGAAGATACTAATGTTATCCTTATAGGAAAAGATAAACTAGGTGATGGTAACGATACTTTAGGTACAGCTTTAATGAAAAGTTATATATATGCACTTTCCGAAAGCGATAAAAAGCCTACACATCTTTTATTTTTAAATGGTGGTGTTAAATTAACTATAGAAGATTCTGAGGTATTAGAAAGCTTAAAGATTTTACAAAATGCAGGTGTGGAAATATTAAGTTGTGGAACTTGTTTAGATTTTTATGGAATAAAAGAAAAGGTAGCTATTGGTGAAATAACTAATATGTATAATATAGTTGAAGTAATGAATAATGCTAAAAATACTATTAGCTTATAATTTAACTTTTAAATTAAAATAAATATTTTTAATAAGCCCTTAAAGGTAAATGTTACTTTTTAGGGCTTATTAATTTTAAAGATAAAAATTTAGGTTAAAATATATGTAATAAACAAAATGTGTTTTATAAAGTTTAAGATAATTTTTTAGTTAACAGGAGGATGAATTTTATGAAAATTTTTAAAAAAGGAATATGTTTCACTGGAGAAATTGTAGGGCTTTCAACAGAAGCTTTCTTTAGAGTTAGTGGAATGGGTATAAATAATATATATAAAAAACTAGAAAATGGTAATAATAAAAATATAGATAAAATAGCAAAGGATGTGGGGGAGAAAGTAAGCAATTTAATAGTTAAAGAAACTCAATATATTGCTAAGAGTGCAGATAAATTATCTAATAAGGTAATAGATAAAACAAAAGATATTGCAAATAAAACAATTGTCAAAGAAGTTAAGGTTTATGGAGATACAAAGTATTTTTATGATAATAAAGATTTAGTAAATGGAGAGTTTAAAATTTGTGAATAAGTTAATTCAAGACTATGAGAAACATTTTATTTTTAATTCTTTAAATGCAATAAAATATTTTTGTAGAGTGGATACCGAAAAAGCTTCTGAACTTATAGCTATATTCTCAAGTTTGTTAAATTACATGATTTTTGATGAAAGAAAGTATGTTAGCGCAAGAGAAGAAATTGAAATTATTTATTGTATGAAACTTATTCAAGAAATAAGATTTAGAAATGAAGTTGATTTAATAAAAATAGAAATAGAAGAAGTAGCGATTCATAAAGGAATTATTATGTATATTTTTATGTTAGGATACAGCCTTAATATATTAAGAAGTAATAAAGCTAAAGTAAAAATAAAGGTTAAGAGTACAGCAATAAATGTAAAAATGAACTCAAGTTTACTATTAAATCTTGAAGAAGTTAAAGAAAATATGTTTTTTAAAAAAATAAATGAAAGCATAATAGATTTGAATTGTAATTTAAAATTAAGTTTAAATGAAAATGAAATAAATTTTGATATTTTCTTATAATTACGGATTGAAGGTGTAATAATGATTAATATTTTGATTGTTGACGATGAATTTTTTGCTAGATATTTAATTAAAGAGACATTGCATAGAAATTTTGATAATATGGATGTTTACGAAGCTGAAAATGGGGAGTTAGCTTTAAAAATGTTAAATCAGAAAGAAATAAATATTTTAATATTAGACTCTTGCTTATTAGATATGTCAGGGGAAGAAATATGTAAAATTATAAGAAATAAAATAAAAAATTATAAAATAAAAATAATATTAGCAACGGGTTTATATTATAATAAAAATCATGAGATATTAAAACTTGTAGATAAATATATAATGAAACCTTATAGTGATGATATGTTAATCAATATTATCAATAATTTTACAAAAGAAGGAGAAAGATAACTTTGTTAAAAGTAGTTATTGTAGATGATGAGGTGCTTTCAGTTGAAGAGCTAGATTATGTGCTTTCAAAGGATGTTGATGTTGATGTAGTAGGAAAATATACGGATGTTATGGAAGCTATAAAATTTATTAAGATGGCTAATATAGATGCTGTATTTTTAGATATATCTATGCCAGGGATGAACGGATTTTTAGTAGCAGATCAAATTAGAGAAATAGATAAAAATATAAAAATAGTATTTGTTACAGCTTATGATAAATTTGCTACTAAGGCTTTTGAAATAAATGCTAAAGATTATATTTTAAAACCTTTTTCTCAACAAAGAATTCAACTAACTTTAGAAAGATTAAAAGAAAGTGAAAATAAAGTTAAATCTAGTTCTGTAAAAAAGATAAAAAAGATACCAATAGAAAAAGATAATTCTTTAAAACTTATAGATACAGATGACATATTATTTTGTTATTTAAAAGAAGGGATTGTCTATATTGTTACGGAAAAAGAAATTTATGAGAGTAATGAAACTTTAGCTGAAGTAAGCAAAAGAGTGGAGCAATTTAATTTTATAAGATGTCATAGAAACTATATAGTTAATTTAGATTTGGTTGTAAATATAGTTCCATGGGTAAACAGTACTTATTTGTTAAAAATGAAAAACTGTTTTGAAGATGTACCTGTAAGTAGAAATTATAGTAAAGTAGTGAAAAAAATTTTTAATTTATAATTAAAAATTTTTGATAAGCACTAAGGTTTAAAAATAGAACTTTAGTGCTTATTATATTTTTATTTAAATTTTAAAATCTGTTGGGTCATAAACTTTAGCTTTTGGTTCACCAAAATTAGCTTTTACGCTTTCAGCTATAGGATTGTGATTTATATGTTTTTTATGTTTTTTTTGTTTAGTGTTTTTATTTGTCATAGAAAATACTCCTTTCACAAAAGTATCAGTAATAGTATGTACTAGAAATTAAAGATTATACTTTTGAAAATTTTAGAATATATATGTTTGTTTTAGTTTAAGTTTTGAATATAATATTTAAGTGAATATATGTGTTAAAATAGGTTTGGTAATGTACTCTAAGAATGGTGGTGTAACTTTGAAAAATTATGATATTGTAGTAATTGGAGGTGGAACTGCTGGAATGGCAGCAGCAATTTCTGCTAAAAAAACTGGAATAGATAAAATTTTGATTTTAGAAAGAGAAGAAAGTTTAGGTGGAACTTTAAATCAGTGTATACATAATGGTTTTGGAAAAAAAGTATTAAGTTCATCAGTTACAGGACCTGAATATGCGCAATTATTGATTGATAAAATTCAAAATTTAAATATAGAATATAAATTAAACTCAATGGTTTTAGAATTAAATCATGATAAGATGATAACATATGTTAATCCAGAAGAGGGAATGGTGGATGTTAATGCTAGGTGTATAATTTTAGCTACAGGAAGTAGAGAAAAATATACAGGAAATATAAATATATCTACTAATAATTTTGCAGGAGTTTATACTGTAGGTACTGCTCATAAGTTTGTAAATATCCATGGGTATCTTCCAGGAAAAGAAATTGTTATGGTAGGTTCCTCAGACATATCGTTAATAATAGCTAGAAGGTTGATTATTGAGGGGGCAAAAATAAGAACATTAATAGAATCTTCTAGTCATTTAGTAGCTAAAAGAGGTGGTATAAGAGCTATTGTAGAACAATTTGATATTCCTGTTCAATTTTCAACTGTAGTTACAAAGGTAAAAGGTAAAGAACGTATTGAAAGTGTGGTTACTTCTAAAATAAATGAAATAGGAGAAGTAATAGATGGTACAGAGCAAGAGATAGATTGTGATTGTTTACTACTTTCTGTTGGTTGGATGCCTGAAAATTGTTTAGCAATAAAGGCAGGAGTTGAAATATCAAAAAGAACAACAGGCCCTAGAGTTAATAAACATTTTGAAACCTCAAAAATGGGAATATATGCTTGTGGAAATACAATATATGCATATAGTTTTGCAGATGATACAACCTTAGAAGGTTTTCAAGCAGGAAAACAAGCTGCACAACATGTAATTAGTTTTTATAAAAGTAGGTAACTTAAATAACCTCTTATGATGATTTCTAAAATATCGTAAGAGGTTATTTTACTTGTAGATTACTTCAATTTATAATAATTTTTTAACTCATTAAATATAATCTTATGCCCATCTTCAGTTAAATGAAGTCCATCTGTATAAAATTTCTCTTCTAAAGGAATAACGGAAGATAAATCTAATATTTTTACAGGTAAAGAGTTATCTTGAATTTCTTTTTCTAATAGGTCCTTTAACATTAAAATATTTTCATTAAATTTATTGTAATCTATGGAAGAAGACCAATTTTTTAATGCTAAATCTTTTAATGCTAGTGGTGGTATTAATATGTATGTTTTTAGATTTTCTAATAGAGCATCTTTTATTAAAAGCATTAAGTTGTCTTTTACAAAGTTTACGGGACGATTTTGTAAAAAATCATTACTTCCACCCATTATTAATGTTTGTTCAAAGTCATTAGATTTAATAATTTGATAAAATCTTGAAAGCATACCTGTTGTAGTATCACCATTTACGCCTTTATTTATAAAATTATCAAAAGAGTAGTTATTTAATAGACCTACCCAACTATGAGCTTTTCTAATTCCATATCCAAAAGTTAAACTATCGCCTATACATAAAACTTTCATTTGAAAAATCCTTTCTATTATATAAGTAATAAAATTAAGCAAAAATATAAATATTAAATTATTTTGTCATATAGTCTAAATAAAAATTCTATAAAATTTGCTTATAATTAATTATCTCATAGCTAGAAAAAATATATAAGATATAATAAAAGCATTGATTATAAAATTAAATGGAATAGGAAGTGTAAAAATATTATGGGAGACACTATAATAATGGATGGTGCTATGGGAACTTATTTAAAAGAAAAAGGAGTAGATTATAAAGATATTTTAAAGTTTAATATAACTAATCCAGAAATAATAAAAAATGTTCATGATGAGTATATTAATGCAGGTGCAGAAGTAATATGCACTAATACTTTTACTTCACTTAGTTTATTACAAGTTAAAAAATATATTGAATTTGAATTAATTTTAGATTCTGCTTTAAAAATAGCTTATAATGCGAAAAATAATTTTAAGGATAAAAACATAAAAATTGCTTTAGATTTTGGTCCCTTATCAAATAGTAGATATGATAAATTAATTCAGATTTATAAAAAAGCTTTTAAAATAATAAGCAATAAAAATTTTGATTATTTAATGATAGAAACTCAATATGATTTAAAGCAGACTATTATGCTTTTAGAAGAGTTTAAAGAAATAAATAAGCCAGTAATACTTAGCTTTACTTTTAATAAGGAAAACAAATTATATTCAGGTGAAGATATAGAACAAATTTTAAGAGAAATAAATAAAAAAGATATAAAAAATTTACTTGCAATAGGTGCTAATTGTTCATGTGGACCAAAAGATATGATTAAACTAATTGATGATTTTAAGAAATATAGTACTTTACCTATAATTATAAAACCAAACTTAGGAAAACCTAAGAATACTAATTATGAATTAAAATATGATTGTAGTTTAGAAGACTTTAAAAATTATATGAGAAAAATTAAGGAAAAAGGGGTTACCTTTTTAGGTGGATGTTGTGGAACGAATCCACAATATATAAAAGTTATATCATCCTTGTAAGGCACCCTTTGCATATCTTGGTTTTTCCTTTATCGGCAGTTATAAAATCATTATTTTTAATTTTACAACCACATATATCGCAAAAAATAAAATTTGAGTTATTTTTATTTAAAGACAGTGGTTTAGTTGTTTTAGTTACTTTTTTGCTATTTGGAGGAGGACAGTAAGACTTTTTAGGCAAGGACTCTTCTCTTTCTATTATCATATAATTTATTTTAAAATTACTTTCTCCAAATAGTTCTAATTCAAAACGAGGATTTTCTTTATCGTAAAATTCTTCTATAATTATTCTAGTTATTTGAGCATCATTAACGATAAGCCCACTTTTTTCTATACCATCAAAAATACTTTTCGTAACGTTATTTGTATCTGGATGGCGTTTTTCACTTTTATAATAAACTTTTAATATAGCTATTAATGCTTCATCTAATACAATATTAGGATTTTGGCTTCTAGTTTGTAGTGCTATTTCTTCTTCATATACCGCATATCTATCATGATATTTACCAGAACTTGTTGGCAGAATAGCTCGTCCTTGTTTATTGAATAATTTAAAGTTAGATTTAGTAATAGGAGACCCGTGAACTATTACTTTAGCATAGGATTTTTCCATAGAATGCTCCTTCTTTTAAATTTATATAGGTTATATTTAATATTAATTTTAAGATTTTACTTAATTGTGTTAATTGATTTTTTTAAGTTAACACATATTAATTTTAAAGCAAAACACCTCTTTTTTCTATACCAATAAATTGTAAATTACATTGATTAAGATTTATCTATAAAGTATAATAACTTATGATTAAAACGATAAAATGAGGTATAGTTATGGAAAAGAAAATAATTTTAGCTATAGAAAGTAGTTGTGATGAAACTTCTGCTGCTGTTGTTGTAAATGGAAGAGAAGTATTATCTAATATAATTGCATCACAAATAGATACACATAAAAAATTTGGAGGGGTAGTTCCAGAGGTTGCATCTAGAATGCATATAGAGGTTATAAATGCAGTAGTTGAAGATGCTATAGAGAAAGCAGGAATAACTTTAGAAGATGTTGATGGTATAGCTGTAACTTATGGTCCTGGTTTAGTAGGGGCTTTATTAGTTGGATTACAATATGCTAAGGGATTAGCTTATTCTTTAAATAAACCTTTAATAGGAGTAAACCATATAGAAGGTCATATATGTGCAAATTTTATAGAACATAAAGATTTAAAACCACCTTTTGTTTGCTTAGTTGTTTCAGGAGGACATACATTTATAGTACATGTTAAGGACTATGGAAAATTTGAAGTGTTAGGTGAAACAAGAGATGATGCTGCAGGAGAAGCTTTTGATAAAGTAGCGAGAGCAGTAGGTCTTGGATACCCTGGTGGTCCTAAGATAGATAAATTATCTAAAGAAGGAAATGGAAAGGCTATAAAATTTCCAAGAGCAAATTTTCATGATGACACTTTAGATTTTTCTTTTAGTGGACTAAAATCATCAGTTTTAAATTATTTAAATAAGATGAAAATGACGGGTGAAGAAATAAATGAGGCAGATGTAGCAGCATCTTTTCAAGAAGCAGTTATTGATGTACTGACAGGTAACGTATTAGAGACATGTAAAAGAAGAAAACTAGATAAGATAGCAATAGCAGGGGGAGTTGCTTCTAACTCTGGATTAAGAGAAAGAATGATAAATGAAGCAGGCAAAAGAGGTATAAAAGTTTTATTTCCATCCCCTATACTTTGTACGGATAATGCAGCTATGATTGGTAGTGCTGGATATTTTGAACTTATAAGAGGTAATACTTCAGATATGAACCTAAATGCTAAACCTAATTTAAAATTAGGTGAAAGATAAGGGAGATATAAAATGAGTTTACTTCCATATTCTAATGGATTTCATGGGGAAAAAATTAAGAGAGAAATACATCCTTTTAATGTTATTAAGATTATATGTATAGTTACAGGTTGTATTTTAGTTTTAGGATTTCTATATCAATTTGTAATTAGTAAAATAGAAGATAGCAAAATGATTAACGAAAATAAATTTGTAAGAATTGATGGAAAAAAATATCACTACAAAACTGTTGGGAAAGGTAATTTAACAATAGTTTTTGATGGAGATTTAGGTGTTAATTTTAATCAATGGGAAAAGGTTATTAAAAATTTAGAAAAAGAAGACGATGTAAGATTATTTTTTTATGATAGAGTAGGATATGGGTTTAATGATTCAGGATCAAAACAATCTCCGAAAGAACAAGCCAAGGATTTAAGAATGATTTTAAAAAAACTAGGAATCAATGGTTCTATGATTTTAGTTGGAGAGGGTTACGGGAGTTTAGTCTTAACTAATTATGCGGATTTATATTCTAAACATATTGATGGTATGGTGCTAATAAATCCAATAAATGAAAAAGATGTTGCAAATAAGGAGTTCGTAAATATTTATAAAAATCAAAAAATAGGGCGTAAAATTAATGAAGTATGTTCTTATTTTGGATTTACAAGACTTCTTTATAAATTAAATATATCAAAAGATCCCTCTGGATATTTTAAATACCTAAGTCAAGAAAAACAAAAAGAATTTAAAATATTTAGAAGCAGAACAGCATATTCATCAGCTTATTATGATGAATTAACTAATGTTATAAATGGAAACAGTTCATCCCAAAAGAATGGATTAATAGGTGATAAACACTTAAGTATAGTAGCTAATAAAAACAAATTTTTTAATTCCCAAAAAGATTTAAGCAAATTAACAACAAGTAAAGAAAATTTAGATGTTATAGAAATAGATAATAAAAACGATGTTGTTTCTTTTGAAAATGCAAATGATATTTCAACATCTATAAGACAAATGATAAAAAAATATAAATTAAGTGAAAAAGAAAAAGTAAATAATTAAGTTTGAAGATTGATATTGATTAGATTTATACTCAATATCAATCTTTTTTGTTAAAATTTATAAGATATATTTAATAATGTAGCAATAAATAAGCAAAAAAATAAATTTATTATAAAAATTTAAATTATGAATTCAATTTTCTAAAAAATTAATAAATAAGGTTAGTTTTGACATGAAATTGTAACATTAATATATTAATATAAGAGTATAAGAAATGCAGAGTTTATTTGGAGGTAGTTACTATGAATAATGACAATAATTTTAATGATAAAGATAATAAAGATTTAAACAATAATATTATAGATGAACCGAGTTTTGTAATGGTTGATAAGGATGACGATTATAAAAATCATAACTATAATAAAGGAAAAAACGACAATAACAAAAAGAATAAAAAATCCAAAAATAAAATTGGAGGATTTATTGTAGGTGGAATTATATGTGCTATGTTAGGTGGAGCAATAGGAGCTACAGGAGTATATTTCATTACTAAAAATCAGATAAAAAATGATGTGAAAACTCAACAGATTCAAAGCGGACCGGCAGAATTTGCATCAGCAAAGGGAAATTTAACCATACCAGAGGTAGTAAAAAAGGTAGCACCAGCAGTAGTTACAGTATCAACTAAAAGCATAGTTCAAAATAATTTTACTGTACAAGAACAAGAAGGTGTAGGAACTGGATTTATAATAAATAATGAAGGATATATAGTAACTAACTATCATGTTATTCAAGGTGCTAGTCAAGTTAAAGTTACTTTTAGTGATGGAAAAGAAGTAAATGCTAAAATAATAAACTATAATCCAGAATACGATTTAGCAGTAATTAAGATTACTGACAAAGTAGAGATGCCAGCAGTTGCAGAACTTGGTGATTCTGATGGGCTTCAATCAGGAGATCAAGTTATAGCTATAGGAAATCCTTTAGGAAAACAATTTGCAGGAACTGTAACTCAAGGAATAGTTAGTGCAACTCATAGAGTTATAGATATGAATGGTAGAAAAGCTACTTTTATTCAAACAGATGCAGCTATAAACCCTGGTAATAGTGGAGGTCCATTATTAAATGCTAAAGGTCAAGTTATAGGTGTTAATGCAGCTAAGATTGGTGGGGATACTCAAGGTATTGGTTTTGCAATTCCTATAAATATAGTTAAGGAAAACTTAGGTCAACTTTCAAAACCTATTTTAAAACTAGGAATTCAAGTTAGGAATATAGATGAACAAACTGCAAAAGCTAATAATTTAGTTCCAGGTGTTTATGTAATTGGAGTTCAAGAATTTAGTCCAGCAGAAAAAGCAGGACTTCAAGCAGGAGACTTAATAACAAAAGCAGATGGTGAAAGAATAAAAAGTGTAGATGAATTAAATAAAGTAAAAGATAAACATAAAGCTGGAGATAAATTAAAACTTCAAGTATATAGAAATGGTAAATATGCAGATTTAGATATAGAACTAGTTGAATAAAACAAAACTTTAGACAAAAAGCTTATCGAGGTAAAAACTAAGATAAGTTTTTTTGCTATACGGTAAAAAAGGTATTTATTAAGGAGATGAGAGAATGAGGAAGTTAGATGAGGTGTTAGAGGAATTAAAAAAATTACAAGATAAGAAGAATAAAGCAATAAGTGCAAAGGAATTAAGTGAATATACAAAACAAGATAGAGCGAATATAAGCAGATACCTAAATGATCTATATAGGGAGAGCAAAGTTGAAAAAATAGATGGTAGACCTGTTCTGTATAAAGTAAAAGATAAAAATTTTAATAAGAAGGATGAAATAAATGAAAATAAACTTTCTAGTAATATTCAAAATTTAATTGGAGCAGAGGAATCCTTAGCTATACCTATTCAACAAGCAAAAGCAGCAATGTTATATCCGCCTAAAGGTCTTAATACACTCATACTTGGAGATACTGGTGTTGGAAAGTCATTATTTGCAGAAGCTATGTATTCTTTTGCAAAGGATAGCAATATACTTCAAAAAGATTCACCCTTTATAAGATTTAATTGTGCAGATTATGCAGATAACCCACAACTTGTGGTTGCTCAAATTTTTGGAGTAAAAAAAGGAGCTTTTACGGGTGCAGATAAGGATAAGGATGGGTTATTAAAGAAAGCAGATGGTGGAATATTATTTCTTGACGAAATACACAGATTATCTCCACAGGGACAAGAGATGTTATTTACATTTATAGATAAAGGGGAATTTAGAATTCTTGGTGATACTGAAAAAAATATTTCTGCAAAAGTGCAAATAATAGGTGCCACAACTGAAGATCCTAAATCACATCTTTTAAAAACATTTATGAGAAGAATACCAATGGTTATAAAGCTTCCAAGCTTAAATGAAAGAAGCTTAAATGAAAGATATTATTTATTAGAAAACTTTGCAAAAATAGAATCATCAAGATTATCCCAAAGTATATATTTTGATAAAAATTCATTAATTTCATTTCTCTTATACGATTGTCCAAGTAATATAGGTCAATTAAAAAGCGATATACAATTGTCTTGTGCAAAAGCATTTTTAAATTATACTGCAGGAAAAAGCAATATTATATTTGTAGATCAAAAGGATTTACCACTTAGAATTCAAAAGGGAATAATGAGATTAAAAGAATATAGAAAAGAAATAAATGAAATATTTAATAATATGGGAGATATAATTAAATTTTCTTATAAAGATAACGATATTAAGAAATTTAATTTAGAAGAGGATTCTAATAAAGAAGATCAATATTTTTACTCTTTAATAGAAAAAAACGTTGATCTCTTAAGAAAGCAAGGAATAAACGATAAACAATTAGATGATATCTTAAATATAGATGTTCAACAATATTTTGAAAAATATATAAAAGAAGTACCAAATAAATTTAGAAAGGATGAAATAAGCAAAATAGTAAATATGGATGTTATAAATGTTTCAGAACAAATGTTGGATATAGCATCCAAAAAGTTAAATAGAGAATTTGATGAAAGAGTATATTTTGGATTAGCATTACATCTACAAGGAAGTATAGAAAGAATAATTTCAGGTAAAAAAATATTTCATCCAAAGCTTAATGTTGTAAGAGTTGAATATGAAAGAGAATTCATTTTAGCTATGGAATTAGTTAAAATATTAGAAAATAAATTTAATATAGAAGTGCCTTTAGATGAAATAGGTTATATAGCAATGTTTTTTACTCCTATTTCATATGAAGTTACTGAAAAAAATTTTAATAATGTTAGCGTATTAGTAATAATGCATGGAAAAAATACTGCAAGTAGTATGGTAGAAGTTGCCAATGATTTGATTGGACAAAACTATGTAGAAGCTTTAGATATGCCACTAGATATGAAAGTTGAAACAATGTTTGAGAAGGTTAAGAAAAAAGTAAAAGAATTAAATAATGGCAGTGGAGTATTACTTTTAGTTGATATGGGTTCATTAAATAACTTTGAAGAGATTATTCAAAAAGATACAAGAATAGATATAAAAACAATCGATATGGTAAGTACTTTAACAGTTATAGAAGCAGGGAGAAAGGCTCTTAATGGGCGTGATTTAAAATCTATATATGAATCTTTAGTAGAAACAACTAGCAAAACTAAATTTCAAAATAAATTGCAGGATAAAAAAGGATTTTTAATAATAACAACTTGTTTTACTGGTGAGGGGACAGCAGAAAGAATAAAAAAATTTATAAAAGGAAATATTAAAAACTTGAACAATATAGAAATAAAGGCTTTAAATATATTAGATAAAGAAGATTTTATGCAAAAGATTGAGGTATTAAAAAGAGAATATGACATAATAGCAAATGTTAGTGCAATTAATATAGTGTTAGAAGATATTCCTCTTATATCAGCTTCGAGAATATTTACTGAAACAGGAATGAATAAATTAAAGACTTTAATTGAAAATGAACAAAATTATTTAAAAATAAGTGAAGCTTTAAGATTACAAGTTAAAAATATTGATAGTAATAAATTAATAGAGTATATAAGAGATTTTACTAAAAATATAGAAATGAATTTAAATCTTAATTTAACCGAAGATGTTAGAGTAGGTATTTTGATGCATATATTCTTTTTAGTGGACAAGATTATTTGTGGGTATAAAGAAAGAAAATTTAAAACTCTTGATGAATTTAGAAATAAATATACTAAAGAATTTATAATGATTAAGAATGGATTAAAAGCCTTGGAAAAGGAATTTAATGTAAATATAAATGATAATGAAATAGCTTATATTGTAAAAATGATTCTTAATAATGCAGTTGCTGTGTAATTTTATTAATTGTGTAATAGGAAAACTTGTTATAGTGTAAAAAATATTACACAGTTTGATATATATATAAATGGCAATATAGCTTAATTGTAAGGAATTTATTTTAAATAAAATATAAATATAAATTTGGCATATTAATTGCTTTAAATATTAATGCACTTATAAATTTAATTAAGATATTTTTAGGAGGAATTTATTATGAAGAATATATTATTAGTTTGTTCAGCTGGAATGTCAACAAGTTTATTAGTTACTAAAATGGAGGAAGCTGCTAAAAATAGAGGATTAGATTGCACAATAAAAGCAGTTGCTGAAGCAGAAGTTAAAAATAATATGGATAATATAGATGTTTTATTAATAGGACCACAAGTTAGGTTTTTATTATCTAAGTTCAAAGATATACTTGGACCAAAGGGAGTTCCAGTAGAAGTTATTAATATGGTTGATTATGGAACAATGAATGGTGAGAAAGTTTTAAATAAAGCTTGTGAGTTAATGGGAATTTAATAAAAAAGTTTTTATAAATTATTAATTACAAAGGGGTATGAGGATGGAAACTATAATAATGAATTTAATTATACACAGCGGAGAAGCTAGAAGTTTTTCTATGGAAGCTATGAAACTTGCTAAAAATGGACAAATAGAAGCAGCTAGAGATTTAATAGAAAAAGCATCAGAAGAACTTTCAAATGCTCATGCTTCACAAACACAATTGATACAAGGTGAAGCTGGTGGAAATAAAACAGAAGTTTCTTTATTACTGGTTCATGCGCAAGACCACTTAATGACTAGCATGACATTAAAAGATTTAGCACAAGAAATTATAGATATTCATGAAAAATTACAAGAAAAATAATAAAAGAAAAGCTTGAGTTGTTGTTTTAAGCTTTTTCATAAATTAACTTGCAAGTTTTAAATTTTGTTATTTAAATAGAATAATACTCTTGGTAGTATTGATATTTATTTCAAGGTTAAAATTATTTTGCAAGTTAATTTTTTATATATATAAGTTCTAATAATAAATCTACATTTTTAAATTCACCCTTATATGACTTTTAAGTTATAGTAGTTAAAAGTTTAAATGTAAATTCTTTTTTAGAACATATATAATATATAAATTATAATTTAAAGGAGAATTTATATGGATTATATTATTGGAGTTGATGCTGGTGGAACAAAAACAGAAGCTATTGCTTATGACATTGAAGGAAATGCTTTATTAAAGTCATTAAAGGGATTTGGTAATTTAGTAAATAACAAAGAGCAAGCTTTAAATAATATAGTTGCTTCAACAAAAGAAATAGTTGAAAAGTTAGGTTCTAATGATTTGAAAGGATTATATTTAGGTGTTGCAGGTTCTGAAGTAGGAGAAAATACAAAGATTATTAGAGATAAAATTAAAAATAAGTTATCACTAGATGCTGTTGTTATCAATGATGGAGAATTAGCCCTTAAAGCTATGTTAAAAGGGGAAAATGGTATTTTAACAATAGCAGGAACTGGATCTATTGCTTTTGGTATAAATGATAATAAATCTGCTAGGTCAGGTGGTTGGGGTCATTTGTTAGGAGATGAAGGCAGTGGATATAAAATAGCTGTTGATGCTATAAAGATAATGATACATGAAAAGGATTATAATTTAGAAAAGTGTAATTTAACAAAAGAAATAATGAATAAATTAAATATAAAATCTGTAGATGAAATAATAAGTTTTGTATATTCATCTACTAAGGATGATATAGCAAGTATTTCTCCATTACTTTCTAAATTAGGAGATGAAGGTGATGAAGTTGCTAGAATGATTTTAGCAAGAGAAGGGCTAGCTCTTGGAAGAACAACTGAAAGTGTTTATAAAAAGCTTGGTTTTAAAAAAGCTTACATAGGGCTAGTTGGAGGAGTTATAAAAAATTCAAAAATTTTAAGAGTTGCTTTTGAGGAATATTTAAGAGAAAAAATAAATGTTATAGATTTTGTAGATGAAGAAATATCATCTACAAAGGGAGCTTATTATATGTATTTAAAAGAAAATAAGTAATTTTATGAGGTGATATTTATGAAGAGATTAGGCATTTCAATTTATTTAAATAATAATTCTATCCATGATATAAAAAACTATATTTGTTTAGCTAGTAAATATGGATTTAAGAGAATTTTTACATGTCTTCTTTCTATGAATGATAAGAATTTAAATCTTGTGTTAGAAGATTTTAGGGATGTTTTAAAAGTTGCTAATGAAGAGGGAATGGAAGTTATAGCAGATGTTGATCCTACAATTTTTAAAGAATTAAATTTATCAATTGATGATTTAGGTTTCTTTAAAGAAATGGGTCTTTCTGGAATAAGATTAGATTTAGGTTTTAGTGGAATGGAAGAAGCTAAAATGACCTATAATGATTATGGATTAAAAGTTGAGCTAAATATGAGTAATGGAACTAAGTATATAGATAATATTTTATCTTATAATCCAAATGTAGAAAATTTATATGGATGTCATAATTTCTACCCTCATGTTTATACAGGTCTTTCTATAGAACATTTTAATAAGTGTTCTGAACAATTTAAAGAATTAGGAATAAAAACAGCAGCGTTTATAAATTCTCCAAGTGCAACTTATGGACCATGGCCTGTTTCAGAAGGATTATGTACATTAGAAATGCATAGAGATTTAAGTCTAGAAACTCAAGCTAAACATTTATTTGCAACAGGTACCATAGATGATGTTATAATAGCTAATTGCTTTGCAAGTGAAGAGGAATTAAAAACTTTAAGTCAATTAAATAAAAATAAAATAATGTTTAATGTAGAATTAAATGAAAATATCCCTGAAATAGAAAAGAAAATAGTCTTAGAAGAGTATCACTTTAATAGAGGAGATGTTTCAGAATATATGATAAGATCTACTCAAAGTAGAGTTAAATATAAAGGTAACAGTTTTAAACCATTTAACACTCCAGATATTAAAAGAGGAGATATTTTAATTGATTCAGATTTATATACAAGATATGCAGGTGAACTTCAAGTAGCAATAAAGGATATGAAAAATAGTGGAAAAACTAATGTGGTTGGAAGAATTGATGAAGATGAAGTATTCTTATTAGATTATATTAAACCTTGGTCAACATTTGGTTTTAAATTAAAAGAAGAGAAATAATAAATAGCCTATGAGTTTAAAAAATTATTAAACGCATAGGCTTATTTAATAAAAAATAAAAATTATAAAATTAAATGAAATGAAATGATATCCAAATACATTTATAAAAATAATTAAATTTAATAAGAAAAGAAGTAGTGTGTATATTTACACTATTATTTTTTAGTGTGTAATAAAAATTGTATTTTAAAATGGCATTAATGCTATGAAATTTACATACAAAAATTGGCACAAGTTTTGCTATATATATTAATGTAAATAAATAAAGAGAGGTGAATGAAATTAAAAAATAAAGTGTTTATTGAAAATGTTTTATTTTTCTTCTGAAAGGTATAGAGGTTATAAACAAAAGAAATTGATAAAGCACTAAAAATAGTAACTAGAACAGGAATTATTCAATTTATAAAAAATTAAATAGGTTAATCCTCTTACTTAATAGGAAGATTTCAGACGCTTTTAATATTAAACATTAAGGGGGATTGGAAATGGATAGGTTTTTTAATTGGATGGAAAACCATTTTGTGCCAATAGCGGCCAAAATAGGTTCACAAAGACATTTAGTAGCTATTC
>X256_Zander__coassemble_102_pt1 | contig 16923 bp, 17 predicted proteins | sample X256_Zander__metabat2_high_PE_003 | metagenome-assembled genome bin X256_Zander | reverse complement strand
TGTAGAAATAAAAACTGAAGGGGTAGTGAAGCTTTAAAGTTATGATTATCAAAAAGTACGTTGCAAAAAATATAAATGAAGCTATGACTAGAATAAAATATGAGCTTGGAAAAAATGCTCTTATAATTAGTCAAAAGAAAGTTAGGAGAAAAGGTCTAAAAGGCTTTTTTTCTCCAAAACTTATAGAAGTAACAGCTGCTATTGAAAATAGTGAACAAGATAATAAAGAACAAAACTTACAAAGCCTTACTAAAACAGAAGAAAAATTAAAGAATAAAACAAAAGAAGAAAGCTTTATAAGTGATGATAAAAATGAACTATTAAAAGATAACAACCTAATTTTAAATAAAGAAGTTAAAAATGATAATGATATTCTTATGAATGAAATAAGAGCAATGAAAAATCTTATTTCAGAAGGATTAAATAATAATGTTATTAAAGAAGAAAAAAATCCTGTACTAAAAATTTTAGGAGAACAGGATGTAGAAAAAAGCTTAATAAAGTTATTAAAAAATGATTTAAATTTAGAAAATAGTTTAGAAGAAAACGAATTAATAATAAAAGAAAAACTAAAAAATGCTATAAAGATAAATGAAAAAGAATTAAAAGGAAGAATAGTTTTTGTTGGGCCTACTGGGGTAGGAAAAACTACAACTATTGCAAAGCTAGCAGGAAAGCTTGCTTTACTTGAGAAGAAGAAAGTTGGATTAATTACTATAGACACTTATAGAATTGGTGCAGTAGAACAACTTAAAACTTATAGTGAAATAATAAATATTCCTTTTAGAGTTGTAATATCTTCAAAGGATATGGAAAATGCTATTAAAGAAATGGAAGATTGTGAAGTTATACTTATAGATACAACGGGGAGAAGTTCAAGAAATTTTATGCAAATTTCTGAAATGAGAGCGTTAATCGATAAGGCAAATCCAGACCAGATACATTTAGTTGTGAGTAGTATTATTAAAAACAAGGATATAAAAGAGATAATAAATGGTTATAAAGTAACTAATTACGATAGTGTAATTATTACAAAACTTGATGAAACTTCAGTGAATGGTTCAATTCTAAACATATTATACGAAAGTAAAAGTCAAATTAGTTATTTAACATTAGGACAAAATGTTCCAGATGATATTTTTAAACCTAAGAAGGACGAAGTACTTGATATGATTTTAGGAGAGAGATTTTTATGTTAGACCAAGCTGAAAGATTGAGAAGAATGGCAAATGGAGCCTTAAATAGTAAAGAAGAAAATAAAGCAAGAATAATAACAATAACATCTGGAAAAGGTGGGGTTGGAAAAAGTAATTTTGTTATTAATTTAGGAATCTACATGCAAAGTACAGGAAAAAAAATTATAATTTTTGATGCTGATGTAGGTATGGGAAATGATGATGTATTAATGGGGCTTAGAACAAAGGGTAGCATATTTGATGTAATATCAGGAGAAAAAACACTTGAAGAGGTTATGCTTGAGGGACCTTACGGAATTAATTTAATACCTGGAGGCTCTGGACTTAATAGAATAGAGGAATTAACAGAGAATGAAAAAAAAGTTTTCTTTAATAAAATTTCAGAATTAAAAGGTTTTGATTATATATTAATGGATACAGGAGCAGGAATAAGTAAAAATGTTTTAGGGTTTATAAACTGCTGTGATGAAGTCATATTCTTAACAACACCAGAACCAACTTCATTAACAGATTGCTATAGTGTTATAAAAGCTACTAATCATTTTAAACTAAAACCTACAGGAAGTGTTGTTATAAATAGAGCTTTAGATAAAGAAGAAGGGGAAAGCATATTTTTTAAATTAAATTCTGTAGCCAATAGATTTTTAAATATGAATTTGGCTTATTTAGGATGTGTTTATGAAGATAGAAAGCTCTTAGAAGCTGTAAGAAGTCAAGAACCTGTAATAGTTAAATTTCCAAGCTCTGATGTAGCATTTTCTATTAAGAAAATTGGAGATAAATTAATGGGAAAATTAAATGATAAAGAAAACACAGGAATAGAGGGACTATTTAAAAAAATATTTAATATTTTTTCTTAGGAGAGATGTGAGATGGAAAATTTTTTATTGAATTTAAATGATAGGGTTGAAATTAAATATGATGAAGAAATTTATAAAGCTATTGTACAGGATGTAACAGAAGAAACTTTTTCAATTAATATTCCTGTTTATAACGGAGAATATTTAACCTTGCATGATAATGAGTTAGTAGAAATGATAACTTATAATAATAAAGATAATTATCGTAGTATATATAAATTCCAAGAAAAAGTTATAGCTAGAAAAACTGAAGAAAATGGAATCCGTTTATATGTAATTAAAAAACCTAAAAAAGCAGAGCTTGTTCAAAGAAGAGAGCATGTAAGAGCAAAACTTATAGAGTTAATTAAATATGTAAAAGGTGATTATGAAATAGATAGTTTTAAGTCTTTAGAAAAGGAAAATGGAATTATTTTAGATATAAGTGAAGGTGGAGTTAAATTAAAAACGAGACATAACCTAAAACTTGGTGAAAAAATAATTATAGGCATGAATTTCGAAGAACTTGAAAAAGAAATAATAGTAAAAGGTAATGTTATAAGAGTAGAAAACATGAACAACAAAGAATTTTCCTATGGAATACAGTTTGAAAACATAGATAAAAAATCAAAAGAAGATATTATGCACTTAGTATTTAAGATTATGAGAAGACAAAGAAAGGTAGTATAAGGAGGAATATTTGTATGGCTATTGCAAGTCCTGTAGAACATAAAAAAGAGGTTGTGGAAAAATATATACCACTTGTTAAATATATAGCTTCAAGAGTTATTATTGGAAAAACAAAATATATTGAATACGAAGATTTAGTAAGCTATGGAATGGTTGGTCTTATGGATGCTTTAAATAAGTTTGATAAAGAAAAGGGAATGAAATTTTCAACTTATGCATCTATAAGAATTAAAGGTTCTATGATTGATGAAATAAGAAGAAATAGCCCAATATCTAAAGGTGCTATGGATAAACTAAATAGATATAATGATGTAATAGAAAATCTTCAAAAAACATTAATGAGAGAACCTACTAATATTGAAATAGCACAAAGGTTAAATATGTCATTAGGAGAGGTTTCTGAAATAGAAAGGTATATAAATTATATCTCAATTGTTTCTTTAGAGAACATAATTTTTTCTGATGATGATGATATATCCATTATGTCTGTTATAGCTGATAAAAATAGTCCAAGCCCTGAAAAGCTTTTAGAAGAAAAGGAAGAAATAGCACTTTTAAAGCAAGGTCTTGATCTTTTAAACGAAAAGGATAAGACAGTTTTAAGTTTATATTATTATGAAGGATTAACTCTTAAACAAATAGGAAAAGTTTTAGAGGTTTCAGAATCAAGAGTTTGTCAACTTCACAGTAGAGCTATTAGAAATTTAAGAGTTATTATGAAAAAGCTTGATTTTATGTAGTGCTTGGAGGATATTATGTCAAAATTTCTTATATTAGTTGGTGCGCTTTTAATATTTTTAAATATAAAATCTCTAAAAAAAGGAAATAAAACTAAAGACGAAAAGTGTTTTAACGAAATTTTAAAAAATGAATCAGAAAATATGAGCGAGTTAAAAATGGAAGTAATAAATATGAGAAAAGATTTTGCAGAAACCGTTTTAGAGCTCCAGTTAGACATAAAAGAATTGAAAGAAGAAAATATGGCTTTACATAGTGAATTATTAAAAATAAAATTCGATAATAAAAAAGAAGAAAAAGCTTTAGAATATGAAACTAATAAGGTAGAAACTATCAAAAAAGAAAAGCTTTATGATGAGAAAGATGAAAAAATAGAGAAGATAAGAGAATTAATTAATAAAGGTATTAATGAAGATGAAATTTGTGAAAAGTTATCTATTGGAAAGGGGGAGTTATTATTAATAAAAGATTTATATGTTTAACAAAAAAAATAATAGGCTTCCTTTCTGATAAAAAGCTTTTGATAGGTATTGGAATTGGTATTATTATCGGAACTATTTTTATGTCTTTTGATAACTATAACTATAAAATGCCTAAAGCTCAAATAGAGGAAAAAGCAAGAGGATATGGAATGAAGTATCCTGATGAGTGTAAAGTTATTTTTAAAAGTGATAAGGATAAGAAGTAAGGAGCGTAAAAATATGATAAGAAGTTTATATACAGCAGTATCGGGCTTAATAACACAAGAAGCCAAACAAGATGTTATAACAAACAACTTAGCCAATATAAATACAACCGCTTATAAATCAGAAGATATAACAATAAAAAAGTTTAAAGATGTTTTAATTCAAAATAAGGACAAGGTAGATGGTGGAAGAAATGTTTCTCAAGAAATTGGAACACTAAGCCTAGGTGCTAGAATAGATGAAACAGTTCTTGACTTTAAACAAGGAATACTAAAAAATACAGGAAAGACAACGGACTTTGCAATAGAGGGAAAAGGTTTCTTCGTTGTACAAAAAGGAAATGAAAACTTTTATACAAGAGATGGTAGCTTTTTAATAGATTTAAACGGTGGACTTATTACTTCAACAGGAGAGAAAGTAATGGGTAAAAATTTACAAACAGGTGCAGTTGAACAAATTATTGTAGGAAATAGTAAGATTTCAACAGGGGAAGATAATTCTATATTACTAGACGGAACTCCTAAATATAAACTGCAAACAGCAGATTTTCAAAGCTATGATAAATTAAAGAATGTAGGAAATAACCTTTTTATTGGAAATAATCCTAATTTAAATGCTAGGGTAGGAGCAAAACAAGGTTATTTAGAAAGATCAAATGTAAATGTAGTAAAGGAAATGATAGACCTTATGACTACAATGAGAAGTTTTGAATCAAATCAAAAAATAGTTCAAACAATAGACGGAACACTTGGAAAAGCTGCTAATGAAGTAGGCTCTGTAAGATAGGAGGTTTTTAAATGCTTAGAATGTTTTGGAACGGCAAATCAGCTATGATGGCAAATCAAAATAAGCTTGATTCAATATCAAATAATTTAGCTAACTCAGAAACTGTAGGATATAAAAAAGTTGAAGTTTCTTTTAAAGATTTAGTAGATGAAACTTTTGAAAGAAAAGGATATCCCACAGAAAATAAAGATTCATATTCAAATACTGGTGTAAAATCTACTCAATGGGTAAGAAATAATACTCAAGGTAATCTAAAAGAAACGGGAAGAAAAAGCGATATAGCTTTAGATGGAAAAGGTTATTTTAGATTAAAAACACCAGCAGGTGGAGAAGTTTACACAAGAGATGGAGCTTTTTCTGTTGATGCTTTAGGAAGAATGGTAGACTCTAGAGGAAATAAATTAGATTTAAACTTTGAACCAGGTTACAATGAAAATAATGTTAAGTTTTTGCATAACAATTATTCAATTAACCAAGAGGGCGATGTTTACATAAAACAAGGGCAAAACTTCAAAAAAGTTGCTGAAATTAAAGTTTATGATGTAGTTGGAACGGATTCAATGATTTCAAAAGGTGAAAGTTTATATGTACCTAAGCAAGGTGCTAATATGTATGTTACAAAAGATGCCAATATGCTTCAAGGATATGTAGAAACTTCAAATGTTGATAAAGCAGAAGAATTTACGGAAATGATATTAACTCAAAGAGCCTTTGAATTTGGTTCAAAAGGAATAAAAGCCGCAGATGAAATGTGGGGCATGGTTAATAATTTAAGATCAAGATAATTAATAAAAGCAAAAGGCATTAAATAGTGATGTCCTTTTGCTTTTTTAATGTATTAACTATAATATGAAGTTTTTGATTTTTGTAAGAGCAAGACTGTAACACAAGAGTATTAATTATATTTTAGTAATTATGTTTAGGCTTAAAACATATAAGTGTATAATTAATATATAAAATAAAATTTTATATGGGGTGTGAGGTTTTATGTTTTCAACAGGTTATCCAAGTTTAGTTATATTAAGAGTGTTTAATAATACTGAAAGTATTATAGAAAATGTTGTTTTTTTATATGAGAATAATGGAGAAGTTACTTCAACGCTCATAAAAAATCTAAAACCAAATAAATCTAAGCAAACTGGAATATCCACTATAAATGCTAAAAACACTGATTTGAAAATGTCTATATTAGATAAAAATTATGTTATTAAGGAAAAAATTAATAAAGATTACATGAGAACTTTAATAATAAATATAAATGATATTGATTTAAATGGTGATGTTAAATTTACTGTTATAGAAGAAAAATAAAAGTTTTAAAACATATAAAAAATAAACCCCCTGCTATACCAAAAAGTAGGGGGGTTAAATCAATGATTATAAAATTTATTACATATTTAATATAGCTTGAGTTAGTGGTGGTACAACTTGTTTCTTTCTTGAAAGAACTCCAGGAAGATAAGCTGTATTGGCTACTAATTCAGTATTAAAAGTGTTTTCTGCAATTTCTGGTTTTGGTCCTGCTACAAGAACTTGAGAACCTTCTTTTATTATATCAGTTAATAAAAGCATCATAGCATCAAAAGCTTCGTTATCAGCTTTTTTATTCATATAATCTAACATTTCTTCTTTAAGAGGCATAAAACCATCTATATCCATAGTGTTAACTTGAGCAACACCAACTTTAACTCCTTCTACGGTGAATGGTTTAAAGTCTTGATTGAATATTTCCTCAACAGTTTTTCCTTGTAATGAAGTTCCAGCTTTGAACATTTCAGTAGCAAAATTTTCAGCATTTATTTCCGCTATTTCAGCAAGTCTTAAACACATTTCTTTATCTACTGGAGTACAAGTTGGAGATCTAAATAATAATGTATCTGATATTATTGCACCGCATAATAATCCGGCAATTTCTCTTGGAGGAGTAACGCCGTTTTCAAAGAACATCTTACCAACTATTGTAGAAGTACTTCCAAGTGGTTCATTTCTAAAGTATATTGGGTTACCAGTTTGAATATCGGCAACTCTATGGTGGTCAATTATTTCTAAGATTTCAGCTTCATCTAAACCATTAACTGATTGAGCTCTTTCATTATGGTCAACTTGTATAACTTTTTTCTTAGTATTTGAAATTAAATGATATCTTGAAATTAATCCAACAACCTTATTATTTTCATCTATTACAGGGTAGCTTCTAAATCTTGATTCACTCATTTTAGCTTTGACATCATCAACTAAATCGTCAGTAGAGAAAGTTATTAAATCTTCTGTAGCCATAACATAGTCTACAGGAATTGATTGAACTATTACTCTTGAAGCTGAGAATGAATCAAATGGAGTTGAAATTACAGAAACTCCAAACTTCTTAGCTTTTTCTAATAAATCAGAATTCATTTTATAAGAACCTGTAATTATTATCAATGAAGCTTTAGCTTCTATTAAAGCTTCTTGAGTTTCAACTCTATCACCAACTATTGTAATGTCACCTTCATTAACTATATCGCTCATAGAATCTGGTTGCATTGCAGCAACTACTATTTTACCAGGGAATATAGCATTCTCTTTAACATATAATGCTTCACCTTCTAAAGTGTTTACTATTCCATCAACGGTAGTTTTACTTTTTGATAGGATACAGTTGTCCCAAACATCCATATAGCTTGATGTTAAGTTAGCAGTTGATAATACACCTGTTAAGTGACTATTTTTATCTACAACTGGAATAGATTTAACATTATTTTCTTTCATTATATTCCAAGCTTCTTTTAATGTTTTTCCGCTTAAAACAGGAGCTATTTTATCAAATTCTAGGTCTTGAACCTTTGTTTTTACAGTTTCTAAAAACATTGGCTTTTCAACTTTAAAATAATCTAATATAAATTGAGTTTCTCTGTTTAATTCTCCAAGTCTTACTGGAATAGCTGGAATTTTACCAACTCTATTTTTTAAATTAGCATAAGATATAGCGGCACATATTGAATCTGAATCAGGATTTTTATGGCCTGTTATGTAAATTACGTCTTTCATGCTAAATCCTCCTTTGTAACTTCTAATATTATACATAATTATTCTAAAGGTTTAAAAATTAAAAGTAAAGATAATATTAAAAGTTTGTGTAATTTAGAGATTTTTATTTGTAGAACCATTAGTTAAAGGTTCTATTTAAATTAATAAAAAACATATATTACTAAGAGATATTTTTAGAAAAGGAGGTACAAAACTTTTGATACAAGAAAAAGAACTAATAAGAGGACTTTCTTCTAAGGAAGTTGAAAAGCGTAATAAAACTTTTGGATTAAATGAATTAGCTCAGAAGAAAAAAGTTTCACCTATTTTTATTTTTTTCTCTCAGTTTAATGACTTTATTATATGGGTATTAATAGGTGCTACTATAATATCAGGTGTAATGGGAGAAACTGCAGATGCTATAACAATATTAATAATTGTAATAATCAATGCTATACTTGGATTTGTTCAAGAGTATAGAACTGAAAAATCTCTAGATGCATTAAAATCTCTAGCTGCACCAACTTGTAAAGTATACAGAGATAGAAGAATCCAAACAATAAATGCTAAGTATTTAACAGTAGGTGATATTGTCATGTTAGAAGCAGGAGATAGAGTTCCTGCAGATGGAGAGCTTGTTGAATGTACAAGCCTAATGGTAGATGAGTCTTTATTAACTGGAGAATCAGTAGGTATTTCTAAGTCAGTTAAAAAAGGTGAAAATGATATTTATATGGGGACTACTGTTTTAAAAGGAAAAGCAATAGCCCAAATAAATGCAATTGGTATGGAAACTAAAATGGGCGAAATAGCAAACCTTCTTCAAGATATTGAAGAAGAGAAATCTCCATTAAAAGAAAGACTTGAAAGTCTTGGCAAAATATTAGTTGTTTTATGTTTAATAATATGTGCTTTAGTTACAGGAGTTGGAATACTTCGTGGAAATAATTTAACTGAAATGTTTCTTTTAGGGGTTTCACTTGCAGTAGCTGCAATACCAGAGGGGCTTCCAGCTATAGTTACAGTAGCATTAGCTTTAGGTGTTTCTAGAATGCTTAAGAAAAATTCTTTAATTAGAAAGCTCCCAGCAGTTGAGACATTAGGATGCACTTCAATTATATGTAGTGATAAAACTGGTACTTTAACTCAAAATAAAATAACCGTTAAAGAAGTTTATATGAATGGAAGAATATATAATTTAGATAAAGATGAGTTACCACAAAACACTCTTATGATGAAAGCTTTTATATTCTGTAATGATTGCAATTATGATTTTTCCCAAAGGAATATAGAAAAAGCACTACATGGAGATCCAACAGAAACTGCTTTAGTAAAATTATATTTTAAAAATCCAGTAGCTTTAAAGCCTTTTGTAGCAAAGATAAGTAGAATTTTTGACGTTCCATTTGATTCTAATAGAAAAATGATGAGTGTAATAACTAGAGAAAATGGAAAAGAAACTTGTTATGTTAAAGGTGCACCAGAAAAGCTTTTAGAAAAATCAACTCATATTTATGAAGATGGTAGAATAAGACCTTTAACCTACCAAAAAAAACAACAAATAATTTCTTATGTAAATTCAATGTCCGAAAGAGCTTTAAGATGTTTAGCAGCAGCATATAAAGAGGAAAATTTAACTAGAGATGAAGGTCTTGAAAGAGGATTAATTTTTATAGGATTTGTTGGTAGTATAGATCCACCAAGAAAAGAAGTTAAGGATGCAGTTTTAAAGTGTAAGCTTGCAGGAATAAGACCAGTTATGATAACTGGAGACCATAAAAATACAGCTTTTGCTATAGCAAAAGACCTTAATATATGTAATACTCAAGAACAGGTATTAACTGGTGAAGAAATAGAGAATATGGATGATAAGATGTTATCAAGACAAGTAACTAAAATTCGTGTTTTTGCAAGAGTAAGTCCAAATCATAAACTTAGAATAGTTAAGGCATTTAAAAAAAATGGACATATAGTTGCTATGACTGGAGATGGGGTTAATGATGCTCCTGCCATAAAGGAAGCTGATATTGGAATTTCTATGGGAATATCAGGAACAGATGTAACAAAAGAAGCTTCTTCAATGATATTAATGGATGACAATTTTGCAACTATAGTAGATGCGGTAGAAGAGGGAAGAGTTATATATGATAATATTAGAAAGTTTATAAGATATTTATTATCTTGTAATTTAGGTGAGGTTTTAACAATGTTCTTAGCATCACTATTTTATCTTCCAAACCCATTATCACCTATTCAAATATTATTTGTAAACCTTGCAACAGATGGATTACCTGCAATTGCACTTGGAATGGACCCAGCAGATACGGATATAATGAGGCAAAGACCAAGGGAAAAAAATGAAAGTATATTTGCAAGAGGATTAACAGAAAAGATTATTGTAAGAGGAGCTTTAATAGGTTTATTAACCTTACTCTCTTTTTTAGTTGGAATGAATTATGGATGGAGTATAGATACTTGTAGAACTTTAGCTTTAGCAACTCTTGTTATGTCACAACTTATTCATGTATTTGAGTGTAGGTCAGAAAGACATTCAATATTTGAAATAAAATTATTTACCAATCCAATGTTAGTTGGAGCTGTAGCACTATCAATAACAATGGTTATATCAATACTTTATGTGCCAGCATTAAGTCAAATTTTCCATACAACAGCTTTAACTTTTGGACAATGGTTATTAGTATTGTTTTTCTCAGGCATAATTTCTTTAGTAAATAGTTTATATTTATATATAAAGGTAAAAAGAAAATAATATTAATATTAAAAAAGGCACATCCAAAACTAGGATATGCCTTTTTATATAATTATTTCATTCTTGTTGTTTGCTGTTGTCTAACTTTTTTAATTTGAGAATGATCTACTGGAACTAAATCCTTTTTAGTTGTAAGGTTAAGAATATTCATTATTTGAATAATTTCTCTGTTATCTTTTCCTTTTTTACCTTTTAATCCTTGAATTATAACATTATGTCCTTGATTTACAGTTATAAAAGGAGGTTTTTTAAACCATTTATTTTTCTTATAAACACATTTAATAACTGCTCTGCTTCTTTCAGGTCTTATGATTAAAGTAGCAGTTATTTTGTGGAAAAGCCATAAGATTGTTTTTTCTTCAACTTTAATAGACATAACAGTACCTTGTAATTGTGCCATTCTATCACCATACTTTTTTAAGTATGAATTTGTGTAGTATTTAGCCATTTTTTCTTTGAATCCCATAACTTATTACTCCTTTACAAATAGATGTATTAGTCCAAATGAAAACCTATTAAACTAGTATGTATTATAGCATAAGATTATATGTATTTAAATACTTTAAAGGCATTTAGACCCTTTATAATACTATTATGCTTAAAAATTGTAATTATAGAAATGGCATTATAATGAAAAATATTTTTAGATAATAATTATTTGTTACTTAAATAAGTTGAGAATTTAATATTTTAATTGTATAATGTTTTAAATTTAAAATTATTAAGGAAGTGGCTATATATTATGGAAAGAAAAATAATCCATGTTGATATGGATGCTTTTTTTGCATCTGTTGAAGTTTTAGATAATAAAATTTTAAAGGGCAAGCCTGTAATTGTAGGTGGAACTTCAGAGAGGGGTGTTGTAGCCACTTGTTCATATGAAGCTAGAAAATTTGGAGTTCATTCCGCAATGCCAGTATTTATGGCTAAAGAAAAATGTCCTAATGGTATTTTCTTACCTACTAGACACTATAGATATAAGGAAGTTTCTAATAAAATTTTTGATATTTTTTTTGATATAACTCCTTTAGTTGAACCTTTAAGTATAGATGAAGCTTATTTAGATATAACAAATGTAGATAGAAATCCATTGGATATTGTTAAAGAAATTAAATCGAGAGTTAAAAATGAAATCGGATTAACATTATCTATAGGATTTTCATATAATAAGTTTTTATCAAAATTAGCTTCTGATTGGAATAAACCAAATGGGTTTAAACTAATTACAAAAGATATGATTCCACAAATTTTATTTCCTTTACCTATAAATAAAGTTTATGGTCTTGGAAGTAAATCGGTAAAAAAATTAAATAACATAGGAATTTTTAATATAGAAGAATTATATAATTTACCTTTAGATATGTTTCAAAATTATTTTGGAAGATTTGGAATTGAAATATATGAAAGAATAAGGGGAATAGATAATAGGGAAGTCAAAATATCTAGGGAGAGAAAATCAATCGGAAAGGAAAGAACTTTAAAGAAAGATACTTCAAATAAGGAAGAATTAAAAGAATATATTAAAATTTTTTCTAGTGAAATAGAAGAGGTTTTAAAGAGTAAAAATTTAAGTGGAAGAACATTAACCTTAAAAATAAAAACTATAAACTTTGAAAGCCATACTAAGAGCAAAACACTAAATAATTATATAAATTCAAAAGATCAAATATATTTAGAAAGCTATGAGATTTTAAAGGGATTAAATTTAGAATCAGATATAAGGTTGATAGGTTTAACTCTATCCTCATTAAAAGAAAACACTATTAAACAGCTATGTTTTTTAGAATAAATTTATAATTATTATAGACTAGTCAGTATTAATGCATTATAATAAATGTTGGATAAATCAAAAAAACGTATACATAAATACATAGGAGGACAATTATGGATAAGAAACAATTAGCAAGAATGATAGACCATACTATATTAAAAGCAGATGCAAGAGAAGAGGCTGTTAGAAAGGTATGCGAAGAAGCAAAAGAATATAACTTTGCATCAGTTTGTATAAATCCTGGAAACGTTAAACTAGTAGCTGAACTATTAAAAGGTACAGATGTTAAGGTTTGTACAGTAATAGGTTTCCCTTTAGGAGCTAATACATCAACTGTAAAGGCTTTCGAGACTGAAGATGCTATAAAAAATGGAGCACAAGAAGTTGATATGGTCATAAACATAGCTAAATTAAAGGACAAGGATTATGATTATGTTAGAGAAGATATTAAAGCAGTAGTAGAAGCTGCAAAAGGTAAAGCTTTAACTAAGGTTATAATTGAAGCTTGTTTATTAACTGATGAAGAAAAAGTTATGGCTTGTAAACTTTCAAAAGAAGCTGGAGCTGATTTTGTAAAAACTTCAACAGGATTTTCAACAGGTGGAGCAGTTCCTTCAGATATTAAATTAATGAGAGAAACTGTTGGTTCTGAAATGGGAGTTAAAGCATCAGGTGCAGTAAGATCATTAGAAGATGCTATGGCTGTTATTGAAGCAGGTGCATCAAGAATAGGAGCATCAGCATCAATAGCTATTTGTGAAGGACAAAAATCAGACTCAAATTACTAAAATAAATTAAATTACATAATTTTAATTTAAAATAAAAGTTTAGTATAAAATTTATAAAAAAGATTTTATGCTAAACTTTTTTTATGCAAAAAAAATTAAGAGTTATTTTTATTGTAATAAATTTAAAAAGTATAAAGTTAATTTTATTTAACTGCTAAAATAATTAAAAATTTTCAACATTACTTCACTTTTATCATTGTTTTAGATATATAAAGAAGATTATTGACAAAAATTGCGAAAATAAAATAAAAAAAAATATACCTAAATTACTATCACTAGAATATTAATATAATAGATTACTTTATGTAAGGAGGGAACTGCTCGGTTTAATTGGGAAGTTTTTAAATTTCTTAGTTTATGAGTAGGCTTATATGAAAAGAGAGTTAACTCCACAAGAAGTGGTATATAATTTAGATTTTTCTAGTAGAAATTGTAATGATGATCATGAGGTGCTATCAGAGTACGACCAAGTTTATAAAAATATTGAATCTCTATTAAATATAAAAAAGTCAGGGTACAATTTATATCTTATGGATTCTGTTTCTAAAGAAAAACTAAATAATATCCTAGATTATATTAATGGTATTTTGAAAAAAAAGAGTAAGCCTAAAGATATTTGTTATGTTACAAATAGGGATTTAAGGTGCCCTAAGCCTTTATTTTTAAGTAACGGAAGAGGAGAAAGTTTTAAAGAAATTGTTGAAGAAATTAAAAATAGTTATTTTGATAAAATATTTGACTTTTATAATTCCTCTGTTAATAAAGAAAAAGAAGACATTTTAGATGAAGTTCAAAGAAAAAGAAACACTTATATTACCGATATTGTAGACTTAGCAAAACAGGATGGTTTTCAACTTAAAGCTACGTCAAGCGGGTTTGCCTTCATACCTTTAAAAGAAGAAGGAGAAGCAATGACTGAGAAGGAATACGATGATTTAGAAGTATCAAATAAAGATGATATTGTTAATAAGGCTGCAAAGTTAAAAGTAATTGCAGAAGAAGTTTTAGAAAAATTAAAGGATATAGAACTAGATTCAATTGAAATATTAAAAGAAATTTACTTAGAATACTTAAATGAAGAGTTAGAAGAATTAAAAAATAAAATATCAAGTGATTTTAAAGATGAATCAGAAGCATTAAATTTTTTAAATAATATGTATTATGATATTAAAGACGAAATAATGGAAGCTTATTCTATGAGTTATGAAGATGATGAAGATAAAATAGGGGAAATTTTAAGTAGATATGCTGTTAATTTATTAGTTAATAACAAAGATAGGGAGTATCCAAGAGCAATTTCAGAAGAAGACCCAAGTATAACAAACTTGATAGGAACTATAGAGTATGAAAGTCATAATGGAGCTTATTCAACAGATATGTCATTAATAAATGCAGGTTCTCTTTTATTAGCTAATGAAGGGTGTATAGTAATAAATGCCTCTTCCCTTTTAAGTAATAATGGAAGCTACTATTATCTTAAGAAAACATTAATAAGTCAAAAGTTAAGTTATGATTATAGCAGAGCATACCTAGAGTATATATCTTTAAATGGATTAAAACCAGAACCTATAAATATAGACGTAAAGGTAATTTTAATAGGAGATTATAGCACTTTTAATGCTTTGTATCAATATGATGAAGATTTTAAAAAAATATTTAGGATTAAAGTTGAGTATAATCCATATACATCCATAGATGATAATATAAAAAAATCTCTTTGCAACTTAATAAAGAATATACAACAAGATAATAACTTACTTCCATTTTCTAACTCTGCTATAAATGAAATTGGAAAATATCTTTCAAGAAAAGCTGGGTCTAGAAAGAAAATTTTAATGGATGATTTTATTGTAGATAAAGTATTAGTTCTTTCTAATGATATTGCAGAAAAAAAGCAAATAAAAGAAATAACCGAAGAGGAAATTAAAGAAGTTATTTACGAAGAAGAATTAATAGAAAAAGAGGTTATAGAGTCTTATAAAGAAAATAAAATGATGGTAAAGGTTAGAGATTCTATTATAGGTAGTATTAATGGGCTTTCTGTAATAGATACGGGGTACTATAGTTTTGGAAAGCCAATGAGAATAACCTGTGTTTGTTCTAGAGGTTCTGGAAAGATTGTTGATATTCAAAAAGAAAATAATATGAGTGGTTCTATTCATATGAAATCTATAAGTATATTAAGAGCATTAATGAGTAAAATTTTAGACCCATATAGAAGATTACCAATAGATTTTCAATTGAGTTTTGAACAAACCTATGGGTATTTAGAAGGAGATAGTGCATCTGTTGCTGAAACTATATGTATGTTATCTGCTATGGCAAAAATACCAATAAAGCAAAGTATAGGTGTTACGGGTTCATTAAACCAATTTGGGGAAGTTCAACCTATTGGTGGAGTTAATGAAAAAATAGAAGGCTTTTTTAATGTATGTAAAGCTATAGATACTATAAAAGGTAAAGCTGTGTTGATTCCTGAAATTAACAAAGATGAAATAACTTTAAATTCAGAAGTTGAAGAAGCTATATCTAGAGGTGATTTTAAAATATATACTATGGAAAATATAAATGATGCTATGGAAGTTATGTTTGATAATGTAGGAACCATAGAAGATATTTTAGCGAAAATAGAAAATGAATTAGAAACTTATTTTGATAAATAAAGTGTAACTAAAATGCTTATTTTTAATTTTAAATTTAAAAATAAGCATTTTTTATTTGTCAAAATAAATTATAACTTTAAATTTGCTAAGTATATGATTAAAATCTTTGACTTATGATTTAAAGATATGTTAAAATTATGGAAGAATAAGGAAAAAAGGGGGTGTAATACTCTTTGAGAGGAGTAGAGGATTATGTATGTAAAATTTGAAAAACGCAAAGATTATTTAATTGTAAGTTTAGCAGGAGAGTTAGACCATCACAGTGCTGAGGAAGTAAGGCTTAAAATAGATGATAAAATAGATAAAGATAATATAAAACATGTAATTATGGATTTTTCGAGTATTACTTTTATGGATAGTTCGGGAATTGGAGTTGTTATTGGAAGATATAAAAAATTACAACTTAAAAAAGGAAGTTTAGTTATAACATCTTTAACTAACAATGTTAAAAGAATTTTTAATTTATCAGGAATGTTTAAAATAATAAGTACATTTGATAGCTTAGATGAGGCGGTAAGCAACATTTGATGGAGGGGTCAGTGATGGAAGAAAATAAGATGAAGATAGAATTTTTAAGCAAATCTCAAAATGAAGCATTTGCAAGAGTAGCAGTAGCAGCTTTTATTGCTCAAATAGATCCAACTATAGAAGAACTTTCAGATGTTAAAACAGCAGTTTCAGAAGCAGTTACTAATTCTATTATTCATGGATATCAAGAAAAACATGACAAATTTGTATACTTAGAAACTGAAATTAAAGGAAATGAAGTTACTATAATAATAGAGGACAACGGCGTTGGCATAGATGACATAGAAAAAGTAAGAGAACCTTTATACACATCAAGACCTGATTTAGAAAGGTCAGGAATGGGATTTACTGTTATGGAAAGTTTTATGGATGAAGTAGAAGTAACTAGCAAACAAGGACAAGGAACAAAAATAATAATGAAAAAAAGATTTAAATCTTTATAAGCTAGGTGAGTATATGGAT
>X256_Zander__coassemble_95_pt1 | contig 17257 bp, 16 predicted proteins | sample X256_Zander__metabat2_high_PE_003 | metagenome-assembled genome bin X256_Zander | reverse complement strand
ATGGAAATATAAAATCTTCTATTTTTAACTGATTATCAATTAAATACATCTAAATTGACTCCTAAGTACAAGGTTTTTTACCTTATTTTTTAAACTTATTATACACCTAATTTTACTTAAATTAGCTATTTAAATCAATTTATAATTTTCAGAGCAGTCCCTAATTATATTAGTGGCGAGTATAGTCCATTTAAAACTCAATAAAATTACAAACTCAGTAAACAAAAATATGGAATAAAAAATAAATTATTAATTAATACTGTTCTTAACATAACTGTTTTACATTGTTTAATAAGTCATTGGTCTCCAAAACAAATTCATGCAAAATTTAAAATGGAATGTAGATTTAGAATATCATTTAAAACTATTTATAGAGATATTGAGGATAGAATTTTAAATATTTTAGCTAAACAAGTTTTAAGACGTAAAGGGAAATCTCAAAAACATGCAACTACTGAGACTAGAGACAAAATTAAGAATAGAAATATGATTATAGGTAGTCCACTTGAAACAAATAACAAATTATAGGGTTTTGAACTTAAATGTTAATTTATACATTATTGCAATTGGTATACTAAGACATAAATTGAATGAATAACTTAATTTTTTAACTGAAAACCCTATAACTGTATATCATGTTAAAAGTGGCACAGTTTTAGGTGGTAACAAAAAAGTGCTATAGAAACATATATTGATAGAAAATCAAGATTTTTAAATACATACCATCATCATTTATAAAAACTTTCACATAAGATAATGGAAAAGAGTTTAGTAAATTTCAGGATTTAGAAAAAGATTTAGGAGCTATATCGTATTTTGCTAATCCTTATGATTCTTGAGAAAGGGGTACAAACGAAAATATTAATGGACTTTTAAGACATTAATTCCTAAGAAATATGACTTTCGTTTAATATCTCAATATATTTTACAAGAAGCTGTTAATAATATAAATTCTAGACTTAGAAAAGTTCTAGGCTACTTAACAGCTTCAGAAGTTTTTAGGGCTGAAATTAATGGTTGTATTTAATTTGACAATTCAAGATTTTCTTAAATTTCAATTAACTATTTTTTAAACTACCTCAAGATATTAAACCATTAGCATTAAGTTACTTAAAAATTTATATAAATTTTTTATTATTTTATATTTTCATATATATCTTGGTTATTATTTGATATTTTAGTTATAGCCACTATTGATTCATCTTCTAAAGTTCTCATTAAAGTTACTCCCATAGCAGCTCTTGATGTAACAGAAATATCAGACATATTTATCCTTATAGCTATACCACTGGTGTTTATTAGCATTAGCTCATCATCTTCTTTACATACAGTAGCTCCAACCACTTTTCCTGTTTTATCTGATAGTTTATAAGTAATTAATCCTTTACCACCTCTGTTTTGAACTTTATACTCTGACATAGGTGTTCTTTTCCCAAATCCATTTTCACTAATAACTAATAATTGCTCATTTTCAACAGCTATATCCATACATACAGCTATATCTCCATTTCTTAAATTAATAGCTTTTACACCTGTTGCTGTTCTACCCATAGGTCTAACATCTTTTTCGTTAAATCTAATTGCATAACCTTCTTGAGTTACTATCATAATATCTGCATTACCATGTGTTATTTTAACTTTAAGTAACTCGTCATCTTCTCTTAAATTTATCGCTATAAGGCCATTTTTCCTAATATTTTTAAAATCAGAAAGCTTAGTTTTTTTAACTAAACCTTGTTTAGTTGCCATAAATAAATATGCATTTTCTTTATCTATATCTTTTAATGCTATAACAGTTTCTATCCTTTCATTTTTTTCTACCGGTATTAAATTTATAATATTAGTTCCTTTTGCAGTTCTTCCTGCATCTGGAATTTCATAAGCTTTTAATTTATAAGCTTTACCTTTATTTGTAAAGAATATAATATCTGCATGTGTAGATGTTACAAGCACATGTTCAACAAAATCATTTTCTTTTGTTGTCATAGCTTGAATTCCTTTACCGCCTCTTCTTTGTGCGCTATATGCATCTGAATTAATTCTCTTTATATATCCAGCGTGAGTTAATGTTATAACAACTTCTTTCTCTTCAATTAGATCTTCAATATCTATTTCATTAGAATTTTTAGTTATTTCTGTTCTTCTTTCATCACCATATTTTTGTTTTATATGTTGAAGTTCTTCTTTAATTACATTTAATAATTTAAATTCGTCTTGCAATATGTTTTCAAGATATTTTATTAATTTTATAAGTTCATTATATTCAGCTTCTATTTTATCACGCTCTAAACCTGTTAATCTTCTTAATCTCATATCTAAAATAGCTTGAGCTTGTATATCGCTTAATCCAAAATTATTAATTAAAGTATTTTTAGCAATATCGCTAGTTTTAGAATCTCTTATTACCTTTATTATTTTATCAATATTATCTAAAGCTATTCTCAAACCTTCTAATATATGGGCTCTATCCTTAGCTCTATTTAATTCAAATATAGTTCTTCTAGTAACAACTTCCTTTTGAAAATCTATATAATATTTTAAGACCTGCTTTAAGTTTAATATTTGAGGTTCATTATCCACTAAAGCAAGCATTATTATTCCAAAAGTATCTTGCATTTTAGTATGTTTATATAGCATATTAAGAACTACATTGGAATTTGCATCTCTTTTTAATTCTATAACTATTCGCATACCATCTCTGTCTGACTCATCTCTTAAATCACTAATACCAACTATTTTTTTATCTTTTACTAAATCAGCAATATTTTCTATTAGTTTTGCTTTATTAACTTGATAAGGAAGTTCCGTTATTATTATTTTATCTCTTCCCTTTTCATCTTGTTCTATTTCAGACTTAGATCTAACTATAACTCTACCTTTACCTGTTTCATAAGCTTCTCTTATCCCATTATAACCCATTATTATTCCTGAAGTTGGAAAATCAGGACCTTTGATTATTCCCATTAATTCTAAGATTGTTGCTTCGGGATTATCTATTAACATTATAGTACCATCTATAACTTCATTTAAGTTATGTGGAGGAATATTCGTAGCCATTCCAACAGCTATGCCTGATGATCCATTAACTAATAAGTTTGGAAATCTTGATGGTAACACAACAGGTTCTTTTTCTTCTCCATCAAAATTTGGTATAAAATCTACAGTATTTTTATTTATATCTCTAAGAATTTCACTTGCTATTTTATTCATTTTAGCTTCTGTATATCTCATTGCTGCTGGTGAATCACCGTCAACAGAACCAAAATTTCCATGACCATCAACAAGCATATATCTCATAGAGAAATCTTGTGCCATTCTTACTAAGGCATCATAAACAGATGTATCTCCATGTGGATGATATTTACCTAAAACTTCTCCGACTATTCTAGCGCACTTTCTATATCCTTTTTCAGGATTTAGTCCTAATTCTTGCATAGAATATAGTATTCTTCTATGAACAGGTTTTAAACCGTCCCTTACATCTGGTAACGCACGACCTACAATTACACTCATCGCATAATCTATATAACATTTTTTCATTTCATTTTTTATATCAACGGGTATAACTTTTCCCTCATTAAAACTCATATAATTCACCTCATAATAGCACTATATATCCAAATTACTAACCTTTTTAGCATTTAATTGTATAAATTCTCTTCTTGGTTCAACCTTATCTCCCATAAGAATTGTAAATATTTCATCCGCAATCATAGCATCTTCAATAGTAACCTTTAAAAGAACTCTTCTTGATGGATCCATAGTAGTTTCCCATAATTGAGAAGCATTCATTTCACCAAGTCCTTTATATCTTTGGATATTAGTTGAATTATCTTTTCCACCAATTTCATTTAATATAGTATCTAATTCTTTGTCGGAATACGCATAGTATTCTTTTTTGCTTTTATTTATTTTATACAGTGGGGGTTGAGCTATATAAACATGACCTTGATCAATTAATTCTCTCATATATCTATAAAAAAATGTTAATAATAACGTTCTTATATGAGCACCATCAACATCAGCATCTGTCATAATTATTATTCTATGATATCTAATTTTTTCAATATCAAATTCACTACCAATTCCCGCACCTATTGCAGTTACCATTGATCTTATAGTATCTGATCCTAAAATTTTATCTAATCTTTGTTTTTCAACATTCATTATTTTTCCACGTAAAGGAAGTATTGCTTGAAATCTTCTATTTCTTCCTTGTTTTGCAGAACCACCAGCTGAATCACCTTCGACTATGTATACTTCACACTCCATTGGATCTTTTGAAGAACAATCTGCTAATTTACCTGGTAAAGATGACCTCTCAAGAACAGATTTTCTAGTTAATTCTCTAGCCTTTCTAGCGGCATCCCTAGCTCTTTGTGCTAATAATATTTTATCAATTATAGATTTTGATATAGATGGATTTTCTTCTAAAAATATACCTACTCCATCAGCAACTATTCCATCCACTATTCCTCTAACTTCACTATTTCCTAACTTAGTTTTAGTTTGACCTTCAAACTGAGGTTCTGATATTTTTACTGATATAACTGCAGTTAACCCTTCTCTAACATCATCTCCAGAAAGATTTTTATCATTTTCTTTTATAAATCCAAATCTTTTAGAGTACTCATTAAACACTCTTGTTAATGCTGATTTAAATCCAGCAAGATGGGTTCCACCTTCTATTGTGTCTATATTATTCGCAAAACTAAATATATTTTCATTATATCCATCATGATATTGAAGAGAAACTTCTACAGCTATACCATCTTTTATTCCTTCAACATAAACAGGCTCTGGATGTATTACCTCTTTATTTCTATTTAAATAATTTACAAAAGATTTAATACCACCTTCATAATGATATTCTTCTTCCTTACTATCCCTTTCATCTACAAGTTTTATTCTTATCCCTTTATTAAGAAATGCTAATTCTCTTAATCTTTGCGATAAAATTTCAAAATCGTAAACCGTATCTTCAAAAATTTCTTTATCAGGTTTAAAATATACTTTCGTACCGTGTCCATCGCTAGTTCCTATTTTTTGAACTGATGTTTTAACAACACCTCTTCCATAGGATTGTTGCCATATATCACCATCTCTAGTAACAGTTACTGTACATTTTTCAGATAGAGCGTTAACGACCGATGCTCCAACACCGTGAAGTCCACCGGATACCTTGTATCCACTACCTCCAAACTTTCCTCCTGCATGAAGTATAGTCATTATAACTTCCATTGTAGGTTTTCCTATTTTTGGATGAATTCCAACCGGTATACCTCTACCGTCATCAGTTACTGTAATAGAGTTATCTTCATGTATAAATATATTAATATTTTTACAATATCCAGCTAGAGCTTCATCTATGCTATTATCTACTATTTCATAAACTAAATGATGAAGCCCTCTAGAACTAGTACTACCAATATACATTCCTGGTCTTTTTCTAACAGCTTCAAGCCCTTCTAAAACTTGAATTTGGCTTTCATCATAAGACTGTTTACTTTGTTCTAACATATAACTCCTCCTACATATATTACTTAAAACTTAAATTTTAATATCTAATAATCAATATCCGTTCTTTTAGTTAATGTTGAAGATGAAATTGGTGAGAGATAAATCTTACTCATCTTATTTACCTCTGCAATAACAAAAGATTTTGGTTTATCATTAGTAATTCTTTCAACGAATCCATCTTCTTCAGCCATCCTCAAAAATGCAATAGTATCAGAACTATACATTGTAGTTTGCAAATCAAAAATTCCTATAACATCTTTTACAGGAACTACTACATTTTCTCCTAAATGCAAAAACACATTTACTCCTCCTTTTATTTAATTTAATATATATCCTTCTCTTACTTTAAAAACTTCTGTTTTATCATCTAGATAATTAGTTAAGTCCTCTATTCCTGTACAAGTTATTATCGTTTGAATATCCGCTATAGAACTTAACACATATTTTTTTCTATTAAAATCTAGTTCTGAAAGAACATCATCTAAAAGAAGTACAGGATATTCTCCTATAATTTCTTTTATTATTCTAAGTGATGCAAATTTTATAGTTAATATAGCTGTTCTTTGTTGTCCTTGTGAACCATAACTTTTAGCATCTACATTATTTATTAATATTATAAAGTCATCTCTATGTGGACCTATAGATGTATTTTTTCTATCTATATCTTTATCTCTATTTTTTTCTAAAGTCGATAAAAGAGCAGATTTAATGTCATCTGACTCTTTTATTGATCCTATATATTTAAATTCTATCTTTTCTTTTTTAGCTGTTATATCCTCATGAATAACTTTAGCATACTTATTAAGCTTATTAAGATATTTTAATCTTTCTTTAATAATTAACTCTCCGTATTGAGCTAATTGATTATCGTAAACATCTAATATTGAAAATTCTATATTCTTTTGTTTTAATATTATATTCCTTTGATTTAAAACTTTATTATATTGGACCAAATCATAATAATATTTTTTATTTAATTGGCAAATTTCCATATCTAAGAATTTCCTTCTAACTCCAGGAGATTCTTTTACTATTTTTAAATCTTCTGGTGAAAACATAACAACATTGAACACTCCTATTAATTCACCAATTTTATTTATCTTTATAGAATTTACTTTTATAGCTTTTTTACCATCTTTTAATATATTTATATCAATTGTCTTATCTAATCTTTTCTTTGAAACATTTAAACTTATATAAGCTTTATCATAATTCCAATTGATTAACTCTTTATCTTTATTAGTTTTATGAGATTTTGCAAATTCACAATAATATATAGATTCTAATATATTAGTTTTTCCTTGTGCATTGTCTCCCATAAATATATTTATGTTTTTACCTAATTTAATATTTAATTGTCTATAGTTTCTATAATTTAATAAATTAATACTTTTTATATACATATAAACACCTAATTAATTATATCATAAGATTAAATGATATAGGTTAAATGATTCAATTTAAATTATTTTATACTTTTCTTTATTGAATTCTATATTATCACCAACTCTAAGTTTTTTACCTCTTTGTGTACAAATTTCATCATTAACTTTAACTAACTCTTCTAAAATTAACATTTTGGCTTCAGATCCTAATTGTGCTATTCCAGCCCACTTTAAAAATTGATCTAATTTTATAAACTCAGTATTTATTTTTATTTCTTTCATATTTAACTTTTCTAATAAAGAATATCTAAACTTACTTTATTAGAATTTCCTCCTACAAATTCGTAATTATTTTATTAACCTAACTGGTAAAACTAAATATTTGCAATTATAATTGTTTTTATTTCTTATTATACATGGAGATATACTGCTAGTTAATTCCATTATAATTTGATTGTCATCCATATTTTTTAAAACATCTAATAAATATTTTGAATTAAATGCAATTTCAAGTTCTTCTCCTTGCAAATCTATAGAAACCTCTTCCCTTACTTTTCCCATTTGAGAATTTGAAGTAATTATAATATTATCTGTTTGTATATTTAGTTTTATAAGATTACTATTACCTTCTTTAACCATTAAAGAAGCTCTTTCAATTCCATTTTGAAAGTCTTGTTTATTAACCTCTATTAAAACTTTATGTTCTTGTGGTAACAATGAGTCATATTTTATGAATTCCCCTTCTAAAAGTCTTGATATAATTTTAGTATTTCCTAAATTAAATAAAATATGGTTATCTGTACATGTTATGTTTACCGTATCATCATTATTGTCATCTAAAATTTTAGCAACTTCATTTAAAGTTTTTCCAGGTACAACAGTACTTATATTATTTACACTATCGATATATTCACTTTTTACAGCTAATCGATATCCATCTAAAGCTACAAGATTTAATTGGTTATTTTTAATCTCAAAAAGTATACCTTGTAAAATAGGTCTAGTTTCATCTTGAGCTATTGCAAAAGATGTTCCTTTTATCATATTTTTCAGAAGTGACTGTGAAATACTAAGAATGTTACTTTCATTTATCTGTGGAAAACTTGGAAACTCATTTGCATTCATGTGGATAATATTAAAATTTGTTTTTTCACATGTTATTTGAACTAAGTTATTATCAATAGTTTCAATTGTAACATTTGAATTAGGCAATTTTCTTATTATTTCTCCAAATATTTTAGCATCAATTACTATTTTTCCTGGTTCATTAATTTCAGCAATTAGCTTTGTTTCAATGCTTACATCTTTATCAGAGCCTATAATTGTTATAACATCGTTATTAGCTTCTATATAAATTCCATCTAATATTGGCATTGTAGATTTTCCTGTTATAGCTTTTTGTGCTATAGAAATAGCTTCTTGTAAATTGATTTTATTACATTTAAAAATCATAGTAAAACCTCCTTAAGTTATACACAGTTTATTATTATAATATATATAGATAGATTATATATATTATATAGTAGTAGTAGTAGTAGGGCCTGTGGATTTGTGGATAACATATTGTAAACAAGTAATATAGCCAAAGTTTATGTAGAAAACATTGTGGATAACTTAGCAACATTATAAACAGTTTATCCACATAATTATGCAGAAAATGTTGAAAAAATAGTTATCCACAATATATTAGACAAAAGTTATCCACAATTGTTGATTAATATTAATTTAATTTTTTACTAATGTCATTAATTGTAGATTGAAGTTCTTCATCTGATTTTAGATTTTCTGATATCTTTTCATAGGCATGTATTACTGTAGTGTGATCTCTGCCTCCAAATTCTTCACCTATCTTAGGTAAAGACATATCTGTTAATTTTCGACTTAAATACATAGCAATTTGTCTAGGATAAGCTACATTTCTAGTTCTTCTTTGAGACTTTAAATCTTCTATTCTTAAATTAAAATAACTAGAAACAATATCTTGAATAATTTCTATAGTTACATGAGTTCCTTGTTTATTAGAAATTATATCTTTTAAAGCCTCGGAAGCTAAATCTACAGTTATTTCTCTATTGGTTAATGAAGAATAAGCAACGATTCTAATTAGTGCGCCTTCAAGTTCTCGTATGTTTGATTTAATTTTAGTTGCTATATATACCATAACTTCATTAGCAACATTAAGATTTTCCACATCAGCTTTTTTCTTAAGAATAGCCATCCTAGTTTCAAAATCAGGGGCTTGAATATCAGCGATTAATCCCCATTCAAATCTAGAACGAAGTCTATCTTCTAATGTAGGAATTTCCTTAGGAGGTCTATCAGATGATAAGATAATCTGTTTATTTGCTTCATGAAGAGCATTAAAAGTATGAAAAAATTCTTCTTGAGTTCTTTCCTTACCAGCTATAAATTGAATATCATCTATTAAAAGTACGTCGATATTTCTATATTTATTTCTAAAATCTTCATTTTTATCATCTTTTATTGCATTTATAAGCTCATTAGTGAATTTTTCAGATGATACATATACGACTTTTGCTTTAGAATTATTTTTTAGTATATAGTGGCCTATAGCATGCATTAAATGAGTTTTCCCAAGACCAACTCCTCCATAAATAAATAATGGGTTATAGGCTCGAGCAGGAGCTTCAGCTACCGCTAAAGAAGCTGCATGTGCGAATCTATTGCTATTTCCTATAACAAAAGAATCAAAAGTATATTTAGGATTTAAAGTTGCAGACATTTCATCATTGACAATGACTGAACTTTTATTTTTTGTAGATTGTTTTTTTGAAAAATTATTAGACTCCTCTTCACACTGAAGATCGGATTCTATTAAAAATTCTATATCATATTTCTTTGCAGAAATTAATTTAATACCTTGAATTATAAGAGGTTTATATCTCTTTTCTAATATATCCTTCGTAAAGTCATTTGGAACGCTCAATCGTATGGTTGAATCATTCATTGCTATAGGTTCGCAGCTTTTTATCCAAGTATTGAAGCTAACTTCCGTCATTTCTCCCTTAAGTATCTTTAAGGTATTTTCCCATATTTGGTTTAATTGGGCTTCCATTTCATGTCCTCCAGTCGTAAAAAATAATATATAAAAAATTTAATATTTTTTATATCAACAGGATATCCACAAAGTTATCAACAAATAATTTTAAATGGTAAAATTGTGAATAAAGTTATCAACATGTTAATAACTCTGTGGATTAATTATTTTATTTATTAAGTTATCCACAAGTAGAACTTAATAAACTTGAATTATAATAAATTTTTAAAATCTTAAAATATTAGATTAAAACATGTAAAAATATAAATATTAAAAAAATAAACAAGTTATGCACAGAGTTTTCCACAGTTGTGGATAAGCGTTAGTTTTTTATGTACTTATTCACAATCAATGTTAATAATAGCATAATTAAATTAAACTATTCAATAACTTATCCACAATAATTTTAAAATTGTGGGTAAGTTATCAACAAATAGCTATTTTCTTGACAGAATATTGCTTGAAATATATAATTAAAAAGTAAAACTAAAATTAATAATCTTAAAATGACAGAATAGTACTTGACTATAAAAATAATAGTCGAAGGGGGTGAATTGATAATGTTCATGACATACCAACCTAAAAAAAGACAAAGAAAAAAAGAGCATGGTTTCAGAAAAAGAATGAGTAGTGCTTCAGGAAGAAACGTAATCAAAAGAAGAAGATTAAAAGGTAGAAAGAAATTGACAGCATAAGGGCCGCTTTTGTGGCCTTTTTCTGCAATTAGCAGAAAAAAAGGAGATTAATTATATAATGCTAGCAAATAAACAGAATAAAGTAAGGAAAAATTTGGAGTTTAGGAATGTTTATAGAAGAGGTAAATCTTTTTCAAACAATTTGTTAGTTCTCTATATATATAATAATAGAAGAAATATAGATGATAAAAGTAATAGATTTAATAGATTAGGTATTTCTGTTAGCAAAAAAGTAGGCAAGAGCGTAATTAGAAGTAAAGTTAAAAGAATAATAAATGAAAGTTTTAGATTAAATGCAGATAAAGTATCTAAAGGATATGATTTGGTTTTTGTTGCAAGAGTTTCTTCAAAAGATAAATCATATTGGGAAATTGAAAAATCTATGATTAATTTATTTAAGAAAGCTGGTTTGTAAAAAATGAAAAGGATTTTTATAATGGGCATTAGATTTTATAAAAAATATATTTCACCATTAAAAAAACCTTGTTGCATATATTATCCTTCCTGCTCACAATATGCTTTGGAGGCTATCGAAAAATATGGAGCCTTAAAGGGTGGATGGATATCTATAAAAAGAATATTAAGATGTCACCCGTTTCATGATGGTGGCTATGACCCAGTTAAGTAAAGCTTAGGAGGTTTGAAAGTTTGTTAGAGCCAATAATAAAGTTTTTAGAAATGATTTTTAACTCATTGCATCAATTTGTATTAAACATAGGTGTAAAAGATACTGGGATATCATATGTTCTAGCGGTACTATTAATAACGATATTAGTTAGAGTTATATTGTTACCATTAAATATAAAACAATTAAAATCTCAAGCTAAGATGCAAGAGGTTCAGCCATTATTGCAAAAAATACAGGCTAAATATAAGAATGATCCGCAAAAATCTCAAATGGAAATGATGAAATTATATAAGGAAAATAATATAAGTCCTCTTAGTGGATGTTTGCCATTAATAATACAAATGCCTATTTTATTTGCATTATATTATGTATTTATGAGAATAGATATTGGGGGATCATCATTCTTATGGCTTAAAGATTTACAAAAGCCCGATCCGTACTATATTTTACCTATAGTTTCAGCAGCTACTACGTATATATCATCATATATTATGACTAAGACAACTGCTTCAACTCAGCAAACCGGTGGAATGAATATGAATTCTATGAATATTGTTATGTCATTGATGTCAGGATTTATTGCATTGCGTATAGGATCATTACTTGTATTATATTGGATAATGGGAAACATAATACAATTAATCCAAACTTATTTCTTAGTAGTTAGACCAGCAAAAGCAAAAACTTTAGCTAATTCAGCGACACAAGATAATAAAAAAAGCTTCTAAAAAGTAATGAAAGCAAAAAGTTTTTATTGCTTATAAGGTGGGTGAATAGGATATGAAAACATTAGAAATTACAGGGAAAACTGTTGAAGAAGCCTTAGAAAATGCATTAAAAGAATTAAATGTAACAGTAGATGAGATTAGTTACGAGATTTTAAGCGAAGGAAGTAAAGGATTTTTTAATTTTATAGGAACTAAGCGCGCAAAAATTTTAGTTACTGTTAATAGAGATTATAAAGATAAGGCTTATAAATTTTTAAAAGATATTCTTCAATCTATGGGAGTAGAAGCTGAAATAGAAATAAAAGAAGATAATAATGTCTTGAGAATAAATTTAACGGGACAAAAAATGGGAATAATAATAGGATATAGGGGAGAGACTTTAGATTCTATTCAATATTTGGTTAGTTTAGTTGTTAATAAAGAACATCAAGGCGTATATAAAAGAGTTATAATAGATACTGAAAATTATAGAAAAAAAAGAGAAGAAACATTAAAACAATTAGCAATTAAGACTGCGTTTAAAGTTAAAAAATTAAAAAAAATGTTTAAGTTAGAACCTATGAATCCATATGAAAGAAGAATAATCCATTCAGCTCTTGAAAATGATAAATATGTAGCCACATATAGCCAAGGCGATGAGCCATATAGATGTGTTATAGTAGATATAAAAAATAATAAATAACAAAGAAAGCCGTAATAGGCTTTTTTTTATTACTTAAACTAAAGTATTATTTTTTATTTTATAGGTTATAATTTTAAAAAGTTAGTCATTTGAATATTTTAGATTTAATATATTTTTTGACTATTATACAATAGTTTTGTAAAATAAATATTAGTTTTTTTATGATGAGAAATATATTTACATATATATTTTATAAGGAGGACGGCATGAAAGAATTTGATACAATAGCAGCTATTGCAACGGCTTTAGGTGAAGGTGGAATAGCTATAATAAGAGTGTCGGGAGAAAAAGCTTTAGAATTAGTTAATAGTATTTTTGTTGGGAAAAATAACAAAAGTATTTTAGATATGAATACCTATACAATGAAATATGGGAATATAGTTGATAAAAATACAAGAGATGTTATTGATGAGGTTATTGTAAGTTTTATGAAAGGCCCTAGAAGTTTTACGGCGGAAGATACTGTAGAAATAAATTGCCATGGTGGAGTTATTTCTACTAATAGAGTATTGCAAGAAGTTATAAAATCTGGTGCAAGACTTGCAGAGCCTGGAGAATTTACAAAAAGAGCATTTTTAAATGGAAGAATTGATTTAAGTCAAGCAGAAGCAGTTATTGATATTATTAGAGCAAAAACTGAGCTAGCTATGAAATCAGCTATTCAACAAAGCGAAGGAAAACTTTCTAGAGAAATAAACAAGCTTCGAGAAAGATTGCTTAATGTTTTAGCTTTAATTGAATATGTAGTAGATTTTACTGAGGATGATGAAGAACCAGATGCAATGATACCAGTAAGAATTCAAGAAGATTTAGAAAAATTTATAAGTGAAGTAAATAGTTTATTGAATAGTGCTGATGAAGGAAAGCTTATAAGAGAAGGATTGAGCATGGTTATAGTTGGAAAGCCGAATGTAGGCAAATCATCTTTATTAAATGCTTTATTAAGCGAGAAAAGAGCTATAGTTACGGATATACCAGGAACAACTAGAGATGTAATTGAAGAATATATAAATTTAGATGGCATTCCAGTTAAAATTGTAGATACAGCTGGTATAAGGCAAACGGAAGATGTAGTAGAAAAGATAGGTGTTGAAAGATCAAAAGCTAAAATTCAAGAAGCTGATCTTATAGTATTTATGATAGATACTAGTAGAGAGCTTGATGATGAAGATAAAGAAATTATTGAATATATAAAAGATAAAAAATATATAGTGCTTTTAAACAAAGTTGATTTATATAGAAGAGTAAATGATAGTAGCTTAACAAGTTTAGATAACAAAATCGAAATTTCTGCCAAAACTGGTTTTGGCATAAATGATTTAAAACAAAACATAAAAGAATTATTTTTTAATGGAAAAATAGATGCTGAAAGTCTTTATATAACTAATGTTAGACATAAGCAAGCTTTATATAGATCTAAAGAAAATTGTGAAGTAGCATTAATACAAGTTAAAAACAAAGAATTTTTAGATTTAATATCTATATATGTTACATCGGGTTTAAAAGCTTTAGGTGAAATTACTGGGTCAGAACTTGAAGAAGATTTAGTTAATAAGATTTTCGCAGAATTCTGTTGTGGAAAGTAGGAGTATGAAAATGAAATATTTAGCAGGAGAATATGATGTAATTGTTGTGGGTGCAGGTCATGCAGGATGTGAAGCTGCATTAGCGTCAGCAAGAATAGGATGTAAGACTTTAATTTGCACTATGAATTTAGATAGTGTAGCTTTAATGCCATGTAATCCTAATATTGGAGGGACTGCAAAAGGGCATTTAGTTAAAGAGATAGATGCACTAGGTGGAGAAATGGGTATCAATATAGATGATACTTTTATACAATCAAGAATGCTTAATACATCAAAAGGTCCAGCAGTACACTCGTTAAGAGCTCAAGCTGATAAAAAGAAATATCAATCAAGAATGAAATATGTTTTAGAAAAACAGGATAAATTATATATAAAACAAATAGAAGTTACAGGACTAGAAGTAGAAAATAATAAAATTATTGGTATAAACACTAAAAATGGAGCGTATTTTAAAGCTGAATCTGTAATATTAGCAACAGGAACTTATTTAAAAGGTAGAATAATAATTGGTGATATAAGTTATAGTGGAGGTCCAAATGGGTTATTTCCAGCTAATGATTTATCTCAATCGCTTTTAGACTTGAATATTTCTCTTAGAAGATTTAAAACAGGTACACCGGCTAGAATAAATAGAAGAAGTGTTGATGTTTCAAAAATGATTGAACAACCTGGTGATGATAAAATAATTCCTTTTTCTTTTATGAATGATTCATTAGAGAGAGAGCAGGTACCTTGTTGGTTAACTTATACTAATAAAGAAACTCATAAAATCATACAAGATAATATAAGTAGGTCTCCTATGTATAATGGAATGATAGAGGGAGTTGGACCAAGATATTGCCCATCTATAGAAGATAAAGTGATGAGATTTCCAGATAAGGAAAAACATCAAATTTTTATAGAGCCAGAAGGTGAAGATACAGAAGAAATGTATATTGGTGGATTATCATCATCGTTACCAGAAGATGTTCAAATAAAAATGTTAAAAACTATAGCTGGACTTGAAAATGTTGAAATGCTTAGAACTGCATATGCTATAGAATACGATTGTATTGATCCAACCCAATTAAAGCCTACTTTAGAATTTAAAAATATAGATGGATTATATGGTGCTGGACAAGTGAATGGTAGTTCGGGATATGAAGAAGCTGGATGTCAAGGATTAGTAGCAGGTATTAATGCTGCATTGAAAACATTAAATAAGGAACCTGTTATTTTAACAAGAAGTGATGGATATATAGGGGTTCTAATAGATGATTTAGTTACAAAAGGAACTAATGAACCGTATAGAATGATGACTTCAAGAGCTGAGTATAGACTTTTATTAAGACAAGATAATGCTGATTTAAGATTAACGGAAATAGGATGTAGGGTAGGTCTTGTTTCAAAAGAAAGATGGAACAAGTTTAAAGTTAGAAAAGAAAGAATAGAAAATGAAATAGATAGATTGAAAAATACTCAAATTACAAACAAGAAAGAAGTAAATGAGTTTTTAGTTTCTTTAAACTCTGTTGATTTAAGAAAACCTATAAGTATGTATGAATTAATAAAACGTCCTGAACTTGATTATTTTTTAGTTTCACCGTTAGATAATGAACGACATGAGTATCCTAATGACATAGGTGAGCAAGTTAATATAATTGCTAAATACGAGGGTTACATACAAAAGCAATTAGAACAAGTAGGACAATTTAAAAAATTTGAAAATAAATTAATCCCAGAAAATATTGATTATAATAAAATAAAAGGGTTAAGAATAGAGGCTATACAAAAATTAAGTAAGATAAAACCTATAAGTATAGGTCAAGCATCTAGAATTTCAGGAGTTTCTCCAGCTGATATTTCAGTACTTTTAATTTATTTAGAGCATCAGTATAAGTCTAAAAAATAATAATTAAAATGGAGGAAAGTATATGATATATTTTGATTTATTAAAGCAAGCTTGTGAAGATGTTGATTTACCATTTAACGAAGAAAAGTATAATAAGTTTATGAAATATAAGGAATTGCTTAAAGAATGGAACGAAAAAATAAATCTTACTGCTATAATCGATGACGAAGAGATAATAAAAAAGCACTTTATTGATTGTATAAAAGCATTTAAAGTTAATGAATTTAAAAACGCTAAAAATATAATTGATGTTGGAACGGGTGCTGGTTTTCCTGGTTTAGTTTTAGCTATAATGAGAGAAAATGTAGAAATAACTTTATTAGATTCTTTAAATAAAAGAATTAATTTCTTAAATCAAGTTGTAAATTCTTTGAATTTAAATAATGTTATCACTATTCATTCAAGAGCGGAAGATGGGGCAAGAAAAAAAGAACTTAGAGAAAATTTTGATATAGCAACTTCAAGAGCAGTCGCTAATATGTGTGTTCTTTCAGAATTATGTATTCCATATGTAAAGGTAGGAGGAAGTTTTATTTCTTTAAAAGGACCTGCTATTGAAGAGGAGTTAAGGGATGCTAAAAATGCTATTTCAACTTTAGGTGGAGAATTAAAAGAAGTAATAAAAGTAGAAGTTGAAGGAACTGATCTTAATCATAATTTAGTAATTGTCGAAAAAGTAAAAGAGACTATAAAAGTTTATCCAAGAAAAGCAGGTAATATAACTAAAAAGCCATTAAAATAAACAATATAATACCTAATATTTATAAATTAACAAAGTATTTGAATAAAAAATCTGCTGAAGTTACATTATTTTAAGATATCCCCAAATAAGAATTAAATTTATAGAAGAAGTTCTAAAAAGGGTTTAAATGCAAAAAAAATAAAGGTTTAGCAAATAAGTTTTTGTTTAAATTAGTAGGCTAAGAATTATATTCTAATAGAAAATAGAAATAAAGAGTGAGTTTTTACTTTAAATCTGAATAAATAATAGTTAATAGTTCTAAAAATTTGAATGAATGATAAAAAAATTTCTAAAAATTTGAATGAATGATAAAAAAATTTCTAAAATTTACTCCTCGCCTAT
>X256_Zander__coassemble_91_pt1 | contig 17862 bp, 8 predicted proteins | sample X256_Zander__metabat2_high_PE_003 | metagenome-assembled genome bin X256_Zander | reverse complement strand
CAATGCATATCTATTAAATTCATAATTTTTAAACCCTCTTTCTATATTTTACGTTAATAAATATGAAATTAAGCATGGATGGTAGTTTTATTGTAAATATAATAAAAAGTAAAGAAAATTTAATATAGTTTAATTGTATTAGCTAAATTAATTTTTAATATAATCTGAAATATTGAAAAATATAAAATTAAGACTATTAAATTAATAAGAGTGCAATGAAGTGTAATTATTATTTTGATACAAAAAATATTATATTCATATTTATAATTTTGTCAAATATAAAAAGTATTGGCATACTATAAACTAAGAACAGTAATGTGAGGAGAATATAATGAAATGTAAGTGCTCTTTAAATAATAATTATGAAGTTATAGGTCTATGTGATATAGAAGAATTTAATCAAAAGATAAGTAAGTTTAGAGATAAATCATGGACCGAGATATCTTTACCTGAAAAGTTTAAAATACCATCTAATAAACCTGCTGTAAAATTCATAACAAAGGTGTATTTAGATATTAAAATAACTTCAACAAAAATAATAAAAACACCATACTCTAATTCAGAAAATATCGAGAAACTAAAGCTTACAGGAAAATCACTTTTAGTATCAGGAGAAATATATCAAAAAGTAATGTATATTGCTAATGGTGTTCAAAATTCTATACATTCTATTAAATTTAAAGTTTCCTTTTCTACTTATATAGTTATTGATAAAAATGCTGATCTAAATAATGATAATTATTGTATTTATCCTTGTATTGAAAATATATCTATAAATATTTTAAATAAAAGAACATTAATTAAAAATATGAATTTACTTTTATTTGCACATAAAACAACTACATTAATAGAAAAGCTTCCAAACTACTTTGTTTTTAAAACTTTTAATAATAATGAAGAAATGGCAAAAATTGAATTTGATACAAATACTAAAAGATTAATGGTTACATCAACAGGAAAATTATATAACGGTGGAGTAGGAGAAGCTTTTAATTTTAAATTATTAGATTCTGATGGAAGGACTGTAAAAGTTTCTAGTAGAATAAATAAAAATGGAGATGCTAATAATTTTAAAGATACACTAAACAATACTAACTTTGAATTTGGTCAAATTATACTTATAGAATACAATGATAAAACTAAAGTTGAATTAACTAACTACCCTAATGAAATGCATACTTATAATATGATAAATGTAAGCTCTCAAAGTTTTAAAATATCAGAAGAGGGAATAATACCAAATCTTCGTCCTAATAGCATAATATTAAATGATGCAAATAACGAACCTGTAATAATAACGCAATTTGATGCAATAAGTAGAGGAGTTTTAGTTAATTCTACAGGAAACAGAACAGGTCAAGGAGGACCTAATTATTTTAAAATGACTTTATACGGTGAAGAGGGAATGACACAAAATCAAAATGCACAAATACAAAGAAAGAGTGAAAGTATTGCTGGAAATCAAGATGGAAATGCTTTTTCAGAAAGCTTTTCTAGGGAGAAGTTTAAAGTTGGAGATATTTTAAAACTAGAATATGAAGATAGAACTAAAGTTAAAATAACTAACTTTCCAAATAAAGGTGAAGATTATACTCCAAAAGGAAATCAAGAAGAATTTGAATTAAATGAAGATGATATAATACCATATATCCCAAAACTTCCAAATGAAATAATTATTAAATCAAAGGATAATATAAAAGTAGCAACAATTGAGTTTAATAAAGATGAGAAAAAATTTATTGTTTCTTCAACAGAAATAGTTCCAGACCCATCTTCAACGGAGGTCTATTTTACCTTAATCTTAAAAGATAACTCAGCTATGAAGGATAAATTAACTGTTACTCTAAATTCAAATCAAAATGCAAATAACTTTAGAAATATTTTAAATGATAAAGTTTTTGATTATAATGATTTTTTACTTATTTCCTATAAAGACAAAACTAAAATTGAAATTACAAACTTTCAAGAACAATCAAATAACTATATTCCTACTTCAAATGCTGATATTCTAGAGATAACTAATAATGGTTTAGTAAATAAGTCATTAAATAGTAAAATAAAAATATTAAATGATGATGGTAAAGAAATATCTACGGTTTTAATATCAAATATAAACAATTTAATATTTGCTACATCTACAAAGGATATTTCTACAAACAGGTTAGAAAGTGCAGATATTTATACTCAACTTATTCATTATCAAGCTTCTGCAACTATTTTTACAGGAGAAATATATGGGAAAAAAGATGCTTCTGAATTTGTTGAGCAATTAAATGCAAAAAGGTATATTTCAGAAATGCCTATAAGATTATATAATAAAATTTCTGATAGGATTATAATAACCAATTATAGAAACCAACTACAGTATCAAATAGGACAGGAGCCTGAATTTTTTAAAGTAGTAGGGGAGAATTTAGTTCAATATAATTTACCTTATAATAAAATAAGATTTAAAAATAAAGATAATTCAAGTATATTCTTTATTTATTTTGATAAAGTAAACGCTAATGCTATTTATATAGAACCTTACTCTACAAGAATAACTAATACTGATTCTGACTTCTTTTCATTTGAAATTTTAGGTTCAAATGAAAGACCTAAAAATCCTCCAATTAAAGGAACAATAAATAAAGGTCAAAGTGGAGAAAGCATTAGAGTTAGTCAAAATATTAGTAATATAGAAAAAGTACAAATAGGAGATATATTAAAACTTAGTTATCCAAATTCTAATTTAGTTGAAGTTTATAGTTTTCCAGATATTACTCAAACTATTCCTTTACCTCCTGGATTTGAGAAATTTACAATAACACAAAATGGGTTAGTTCCTAAAATAACAAAATTAGATAACGATTTTGTTTTATTAAATAATACTGACGAAGAAATTATGAGAATGCAATTTGATATAGATAGAAAAAAATTGAAAATTTCTTCAACAGGTAAGTTATTTAAGCCTGCTAGTATTAGAGAATTTAGATTTTGGTTAACGGATTCTAGAGAAAGTGTTAAAAAATCTAGTACGATAGCTTCAAATGAAAATGCCGATAAGTTTAGAGATGATGTAAATGGTAGCGATTTTGATTTTGGTTATTTTTTAAGTTTTCGATATGATAACAAAAACAAGTTTAAATTAACTAATTATCCCGTATCAGGAAATGATTATTTTATGAGGTCCTATATCCTTCAAAGTTTTAAAATAACACAAAATGGAATAATTCCTAATGTGATTGCTAATAGTGTAATATTAAATGATGATAGTAGCCCTGTAGTAACAATTCAATTTGATAGGATAGAACGTTTCTTTATTGTTGAATCTACTGGAAAAACAACAAGTGCAGGAGGTCAAGATTATTTTAAAGTAACTGTATATAAAGAGGATGGAATAACAACAATAGGCAGTTCAAAAATTGGAGGAGGGGAAGATGCAAATAATTTTGCTACGTATTTTTCTAGTATTAGATTTGATTGGCAAAGTATTTTAAAATTAGAATATGAAGATAGAACTAAGGTTAAAATTACCAATTTTCCAAATGAAGGAGAAGAGCACATTCCACTTGGAAGAGAAGAAAAATATACGATAACTAAAAATGCCTTAGTTTTATATGTTCCACAAATTTTAAAACTTCCAAATCAAATAAGTATTAAATCAAAAATGGATAGACTAGTAGCAACAATTGAATTTAATAAAACCGAGAAAAAATTTATTGTTGTATCAACAGGAACGGTTTCAGATGCAACTTCAAGCGATATTTATTTTACTTTAATTTTAAAGAGTGCATCGGATGTTGAAAAATCAAAAAGCACTATAGTTTCGAATAAAGATGCACATGATTTTAAAGTGGATTTAAATGATAAAAGTTTTGAATATGGGGATAAATTAGAACTTATTTATAAGGACAAAACTAAAATTGAAATTACAAATTACCCAAGAATAAATGAAGATTATATTCCTAATTCTGATTCTAATATTTTTGAAATAAGCAATAATGGTTTAATATCTACAACAGCAAATATTCAAAATGAATTTATTTTACTAACTCAAGCAGATGAAGAAATGGGGAGAGTTGGATTTGATGCAAAAAGTAAGAAGCTAATAGTTACATCAACAGGTGAAGTATATGGTACTAGTGAAATTACTGCTTTTATCTTTAATTTAATCGGCAGTGATTTCCAAACAAAAAAAAGTAGCACAATAAATCAAAATCAAAATGCAAATGAATTTAAAAATGAATTAAATGATATAGATTTTGAATTTGGAGATATTATAACTCTTTTTTATAACAACAGACTCAAAATTAAATTAACTAACTATCCAAGTCAAGGACAACAATATACTATGATAGCAATATATTATCAAAGTTTTAAAATAACAGAGAGTGGAATAATTCCCAATTTACTTCCTAACGATATAATACTAAATGATGATAATAATAATCCTGTAATAATAATCCAACTTGATGAGTATATCGAAAGATTTATAGTTGATTCTACGGGCAAGATAACAAGTCCTACGGGAGGTCGAAATTATTTTAAAGTAACTTCTTATAAAGCTGATGGAATAACAGAAATAATATCTCAAAGCATTTCTGGCAATTCAAATGGAAGCACTTTTAGAAGTAAATTCTCTGGTGAAAAGTTTGAATTTGGAGGTATTTTAAAGTTAGCCTATGAAGAGGCTGATAAAGTTAAAATTACTAATTTTGAAGGCGAAGGTAAGGAGCATACTCCATCTGGAAGTGAAGAAAAATATAAAATAACTAATAAGGGTTTAGAGCCATTTAAGTAAAGCTTTAAAATTTTATTATTGTATGAAATGCTATAAAGGGGCTGTATCAAAATGATTAAAAAATCAATTTGATTACAGCCCTTTTTATAAATTTGAATAAATTCTATTAAGTTTATGACCAATATTTTGATTTATAAGGGGTGTTTATTGTAATTTTTATTTTTGAATTAATGTCTAAACTTATTTTGATACAGCCCCTTTAAAATTGTTGTTTAAAGCACTTAATATTTTATGTTAATATTAAGTGCTTTTTTAGAGTTAAAATATTTTTGTAAAATTAAAAAAGTATTGGCATACTATAAAATTAACAGTATTAAATAAGGAAAATAGAATGAAATGTAAGTGCTTTTCAAATAATAATTATGAAGTTATAGGGCTATGTGATATAAAAAGATTTAATAAAAAAATAAGTGAATTTAAAGATAAGTCTTGGGCTCAAGTAATTTTATCTGAAAAATCAAAAATAACATCTAATAAACTTAGTATAAAATCAATAACCAAGGTATATTTAAATATTAAAATAATTTCTACAAAAATAATCAAAACCCATTTTTTTGATTCATCAAATGTTGAAGGACTAAAAATTAATGGTAAACTACTTTTAGTATTAGGAGAAATATATGAAAACATAATATATATATCTGACACTAGATACAACTCTGTTCATTCTCTTGATTTTAAAATTCCCTTTTCCACTTGTATAGTTATTGATAAAAATACAGATTTAAATAATGATAGCTTTTGTATTTATCCTTGCATTGAGAATGTATTTATAAATATGTTAGATGAAAGAACTTTAAATAGGAGCATTAATTTATTTTTATTCGCACATAAAATAACTTCAATAATAGAAATAAAAAAATCTTTAAGTGCATTTATTTTTAATACCTTCGATACAGATGAAGAAATGGTAAAAATTGAATTTGATGAAAACAATAAAAAACTAATAGTTACATCAACAGGCAAATCATATAATACTGGGAAACAAGATGTAGCATTTAGTTTTAAATTAGTAGCTTTTGATGGAAAAACTATGAAAAAATATAGTAAAATAAATCAAAATGAAAATGCAGATAGTTTCAAAGATGAGTTAAATGATAGTAATTTTGAATTTGGTGATATTATTAGTATCGATTACAATGATAAAACTAAAGTTAAATTAATTAATTACCCTACTCAAGGGAACATTTATAATATGCTAAATGCAAATAAACAAAGTTTTAAGATAACTAATATAATAGAGAATAAAATAATACCATATGTACTTGATAATAGAATAATATTAAATGATATAGATAATAATCCTGTTGTAGTAATACAATTTGGTGTTTTAAGTAAAGATTTTTTAGTTAACTCTACTGGTAATATTACAAATATTGGAGGTAGGGATTATTTTAAAATGACTTTATATGAATCTGATGGAATAAAAGAAAAGGTAAGCCAAGCAATTGCAGGAAATCAAAATGGAGATGCCTTTTCAAACTTTTTTTCTAAGGAAGAATTTGAGTTTGAAGATGTTTTAAAATTAGAATATGAAGAGGCTAATAAAGTTAAAATCACTAATTTACTGAAAGATGGCGAGGAACATACTCCACCTGGAACAGAAAATAAGTATCAAATAACTAAAAATGGATTAATTGAATTTATTGAAAAGCTTCTGAATACAATAATTATTAAATCAAAAAACAATCAAGAAGTAGTAAAAATTGAACTTCATAGAGATAGTAAAAAAATTGTAGTTTCTTCAACAAGGACAATTATAGATCAAAGTTCAAATGATATTTATTTTACTCTTATTTTAAAAAACCAATTAGGTTCTCAAAATAAATTAATGGCAACTTTAATTTCTAATCAAGATGCAAGCAACTTTAAAATAGCTTTAAATAATAAAACTTTTGATTATAATGATGAATTAATTCTTATTTATAAAGATAAAACTAAGATTCAGATTATAGATTATCCAGCTATAGGTGAAAAATATAGTCCTAATTTTAATGCTAATGTTTTTAAAATAACTCTTAATGGACTAGTAGATAAAACTTATAATAATAAAATCAAAATATTTAATGATCAAAATAAAGAAATAGCGAGTATATACTTTATAAAGTATAATTCTGACTTTAAAGTATTTAGTACGTTTACAGGTGCTATTTCTACCGATGCGATTCAAAATGATAAAATTTATGCTGAATGTCTTAACTATGAATCTACAGGAATTAATTTTCGAGGTGAAATGTTTGGCAAAGAGAATGGAGATAATTTTGTTAATCAGTTAAATGATAAAAGAGGGAAAATAGGTTTTCCTATAAGAATATTTAATAAAGTTCCTAATAGAGTAGTTATTACTAATTATAAAGGGGTAGATGAATATAAGATAGGTGAAGAGTTTGAATTTTTAAAGTCAAATGGAAATGAGTTGGTTCCATATAATCAAACTTATAATAAAATAAGGTTTAAAAATAGGGATAATACAACTATAGCATTTGTTTATTTTGATAAATTAGATTCTAATACTATTTATGTAGAGCCTCTTTCTACAGGAATAATTAATAAAGGTAATTTTTTAGATTTTGAAATTTTAGACCCTACACAAAAAACTATAAAACTTCAAATATTTATAGATACAAATAAAAATGCAAACACTGTTATATGGAATAATCAGCTACCTGGAAATATTTCAAGTAATATAAAATTTGGAGATTTAGTACAACTTAATTATATAGAACCTTCTTTAATTGAAGCTTCTGAATTTCCAGATTCGAGTAAAAATTTTATACTTAAGAAAACCCGTCAAACCTTTATAATAAAATCAGAAGGTTTAACTCCATTGAATGAAAATATAATAATTATTAAATCCAAAAATGATGAAGAAGTAGTAAAAATTGAATTTAACGAAAACACTAAACAATTTAAAATTTTTTCTACAGGAATAGTTCCAGATCAAAGTTCAAATGATATTTATTTTAATTTAATTTTAAAAGATGATAAGGGTATTCAAGATAAAGTAATAGCTACTCTGCTTTCTAATGAAAATGCAACTACCTTTAGAGCAATACTAAATAATAGGCATTTTAGTTATGATGATGAATTAATTCTTGTTTATAAGGATAAAACTAAAATTGAAATTACGGATTATCCAATTAAAGGACAGAAATATATTCCGAATTTTAGTGCTAATGTTTTAAAAATTACTCTTAATGGGTTAGTAGATAAAACTTATAATAACAAAATAAAAATATTTAATGATGAAAATAAAGAAGTATGTACTACCTATTTTATAAATTATAATTCTAATTTTAAACTACTTAGTATATTTACGGATGCTATTTCTACTAATACAATTGAAAATGATAAACTTTATGCTGAATGTCTTAGTTACAAATCTAATGGAATTAGTTTTCGAGCTGAAATGTTTGGCAAAGAGAATGGATATAAATTTGTTAAAGAGTTAAATGAAAAAAAAGGAGTGTCAAATTTCCCTATAAGATTATTTAATAAAATTTCTAATAGAATAGCTATTACTAATTATAGAGAAATGGATGAATACAGAATAGGTGAAGAATTTGAATTTTTAAAGTCAAATGGAAATGAGCTGATTCCATACAACCAAACTTATAATAAGATAAGGTTTAAAAATAGGGATAATACAACTATAGTTTTTATTTATTTTGATAAAGTAGATTCTAATACTATTTATGTAGAGCCCCTCTCTACAGGAATAATTAATAAAAGCAACTTTCTAGATTTGGAGATTTTAGATTCTACACAAAAAACTATAAAATTTCAAATATTTGTAGGTATGGATGAAACTGCAAATAATATTATATGGAACAAAAATCCACTGCCTGGAAAAATTTCGAGCAATATAAAATTTGGAGATGTAGTACAACTTAATTATATCGAACCCTTTTTAATTGAGGTTTCTCAATTTCCAGATATAAATAAATATTTTACGCTTTCTGGAACTCGTCAAATGTTTACAATAACTAGAAATGGTTTAACTCCATTAATTTAAATTATCTAAATAACTATTAGGTTTTTTTATGATTTTTTAAAATATCGTTCATAAAGCTAAAGTTAAACTAACTAATTATCCTAATCAAGGAAATGACTATTACATGAAACTTCAACATCTCCAAGGTTTTAAAACTTGAATTGTCAAATTAAGTGCAACCATTAACTTCAGCCCAAAAAACTTCTGAAGCTGTTAAATATCCTAGAACTTTTCTAGGTCTAGAATTTATCTTATTAACAGCTTCTTGTAAAATATCTTGAGATATTAAACTAAAGTCATATTTCTTAGGAAAGTACTGTCTTAAAAGTCCATTAGTATTTTCATTTGTACCCCTTTCCCAAGAATGATAAGGATTAGCAAAGTATGCTGTAACTTCTAAAGCTTTTTCTAAATCCTCAAATTTACTAAACTCTTTTCCATTATCTGATGTGAAAGTTTTTATAAATGATGATGGTATATCTTTAAAAATATCTATTGATTTTTCTCAAACTAAAAAATTAGTAGCAACATTTACAGGAGTACAAGATAATGCTAGAACCAATTTTTTTCAGTTGTTTAGAATTCAATTAAATACTGAAACTTCAAAAATTTTATATTTCTCAACTAATCCAAATAGTTTTGTAGAGGATATAAATAGAATGAGTTTTGATTTTAAATATATAGTCAATATAGGATATTTTGAACCTACACATATTCAAATAAGCAATTATCCAAATGATGGAGAATATTATGTGCCAAGTAATTCAGGATTTGAAAGCTTTAGAATAGAACATACAGGACTTGTTAAAAAAACTTAATAAATTATATTTTCCAAACAACAACTAATATTCATATGAAACATTAAAAAATACAATCATATTATATAAATAAGAATATTAATTTAAGGAGAATAGAATGAAATGTAAGTGCTCTTTAAATAACAATAATTATCAAGTTATAGGTCTATGCGATATAGAAAAATTTAATGAAAAAATAAAGAATTTCAAAGATAACTCATGGACTCAAATAACTTTACCTGAAAAACTTAAAATACCATCTAATAAAGCTAGTGTAAAATCTATAACAAAAGTGTATTTAGATATTCAAATAACTTCAACAAAAATAATAAAAACACCTACTTCTGATATGCCAAATGTGGAGAGCTTAAAAGTTACAGGAAGATTACTTTTAGTATCAGGAGAAATATGCCAAAATATAATTTATATTTCAGATAGTTTATATAGTTCCGTGCATTCTATTAAATTTAGAGTTCCTTTTTCTACTTATATAATTATTGATAAAAATGCAAATTCAGATAAGGATAATTACTGTATTTATCCTTGTGTTGAAGATGTATTTGTAAATATCTTAGATGAGAGAACTTTAAGCAAAAGTGTTACCTTATTCTTATTTGCCCATAAAACAACTCCAATAATAGAAAAACTCCAAAATGCATTTGTTTTTAAAAATTCTAGCAATCAAGAAATGGCAATGGTAGAATTAGATGGTAATAACAAAAGGTTGATAGTTACATCAACAGGTGATTCTTATGGTGGCGGAGCAGGTCAAGCGTTTAAATTTCAATTGTTAGATGATGAAAAAGCTATAAGAAAATCCAGTATTATAAATCAAAATGGAAATGCTAATGAATTTAAAGATGCTTTAAATGAGGCTGACTTTGAATTTGGTGACTTTATTAAGATAGAATATAATGATAAAACTAAAGTTAAATTAAGTAATCATCCCAATGAAGGGGATGAGTATGATATGAGGCATAACGTTTCACAAAGTTTTAGAATAATGGAAGATAAAATAATACCGAATGTTTTGCCTAACAGTATAATATTGAATGGTGCAGATAATAATCCTGTAGTGACAACAGAATTTGATGATTTAACTAAAGGTGTCCTAGTTAAATCAACTGGAAACGTAACAGAGGTGGGAGGAGCAGATTATTTTAAGATGACTTTATCTAGAAAAGATGTAATAAGGCAAATAAGTGCTTTTGCATTAATAGAACTAAAAAGTGAAAGCATTAGAGGAAACTCAAATGGTGATGCTTTTGCAAATAGTTTTTTGGATCAAATATTTAGAGATGGAGATATTTTAGGGTTAAAATATGAAAATCCTCAAAAAATTAAAATAACTAACTTTCCAAATGAAGGTCAAACTTATACTCCAACTGGAACTGAAGAAAAATTTGAATTAAATGGAGATAGTGTAACTCCATATAACTCAAACCTTAAAAATAAAATAATTATTAAATCAAAAGATGATAGGGAAGTAGCTACAATTGAATTTAATAAAGATGATAAAAAATTTGTTGTTAACTCAACAGGAGTAATCCCAGATTCAACTTTAAATGAATCCTATTTCACCCTAACTTTAAAAAATCAAGTAAATAATAGTGATATATTAACAGCTACTTTAAATTGTAATGAAAATGCTAGTAATTTTAAAAGGGATTTAAATGATAGAAACTTTACTATGGAAAATAGATTAATTATTAGTTATAAAGATAATAGCAAAATTGAAATTACTAATTTCCCTAACGTAGGCAATAAGTATATTCCAAAATTTACTTCAGATATTTTAAAAATAACTGATGTTGGATTAGCAGATGTATCTTATCCTAATAAGATAAGGGTATTTGATGATAATAATGCTGAAGTATCTATGATTCATTTATTTAAAAATGCAAGTAATACTTTAATGTTTGCTACATCTACAGGTATTACTTCTACAAATCAAGTTGAAAATAATAAAACTTATGTTGAACTTCTTAATTATTTGCCTTCGGGTGTTGATACTAGAGGTGAAATACTTGGAAAAACAGATGCATCTAATTTTGTTAGTGCAATAAATAATAATAAACCAATTCAATTAGGAAAACCTATAAGATTATATAATAAAATTCAAAATAGAATTTCTATAACAAACTATAAAGGTAATGATGAATATAGAATAGGTGAAGAACATGAATTTCTTAAATTAGATGGTAATAAGTTAATTCAATATGGACCAACTTATAATAGAATAAAAGTTAAAAATCCTGATGGTAAAGCTGTGTTATTTATTTATTTTGATAAAATAGATTCGAATACTATTTATGTAGAACCATATTCTACAGGAATAACTTATACAGGTACAGCAAACTCTATGAATATTAAAATTTTTAAAGATACAGTATTGGGAAGAGAATTAAAATTTGAAGCTCAAATATCTAAGAATCAGTCAGTAAGCCAATTTCAATGGGCAAACCCACTCCCTGGCAATATTAAGCAAATTGAATTTGGCGATATACTAGAATTTTTATACAGAGATTCTTCTTCAATAGAAGTTTCTAAGTTTCCAAATACCAGTAACAATTTTACACTAGTAGGAAATCGTACAACATTTACAATAAATCCAGGTGGATTAACTCAATTAATTAAAAAGCTTCCAAATACAATAACCATTAAATCAATTAATGATGAAGAAGTAGCAAAGATTGAATTTAACTCTGATTCAGGTGTATATATGGTTTCTTCTACAGGAATAATTCCAAATCAAACTGCAACTATACCGTATTTTACTTTTATAGAAACAAATTCAGACGGGACTATAACGTATAATTCAGCTACTTTAAATTCTAATGAAAGTGCAGATAACTTTAAAAATAATTTAAATAATAAAGTTTATCGTGGTGCTAGTAATTTAATTCTTATCTGTGAAAATCCAAGTAAGATTGAAATTACAAATTATCCGCAAAACGGTCAAAACTATACCCTTACTTTACCTATAAATTCTTTTAAATTAGATGAGGTAAATGGGTTAAAAAATTTAGATGACAACCTTAAACATGAAATAAAAGTAGTTAATGATAGAAACCAAGAAATGACCATAGTTAAAATATATAAAAGATTAACTTACTATAATTTATTTTCTATATATACAGATTTTATATCTACAAATGCTTTTGAAAATAACTATATTTATGCACAGTTTGTTCAATATAGTTTTGAGGGTGTACAGCTTGAAACCAAAATATTAGGGAAAAGCAATGCATTTGAATTTTCTAATGCTTTAAATAATTTTAAAATTTCAGCACCGGCAATAGGGTCTATTAAAAATGCAGGATTTATGAGATTATATAATAAAATTTCTAATAAAATTACTATATCAAATTACAAAAATCAACCAACTTACACAATAGGTGAGGAACCTGAGTTTTTAGAATTTGATAATAATACTAGTTCCTTAATTCCACATAATATGAATTATAATAAAATAATATTTAAAAATAATGATAATTCATATATATTGTTTATTTATTTTGATAAAATAAATCTAAAGGAATATCCAAGTACAGGTTTTAAAAATTATATGCAGGTATATTCTACTAGAAAGCCTAATAATGATTCTGATTCTTTCTCTTTTGAAATTTTAGATTCAAATGAACAACCTAAAAATCCATCTATTAAAGGAATTATAAATAAAGGAGAAAACGGAGAAAGTATTAATATTAGTAGTGATTCTAGTAATATCACACAAGTTGAATGGAATGATATATTAGAACTTAAATATTCAAATCCTAATTTAGTTGAAGTTTTTCAAATAGACCCAAGAGAGCCAAAATTTAATCTTACTGGTGCTTCTCAAAAATTTATAATAGCAGAGAGTGGTTTAAAATTATTAAACTATTTGACCATGCATGAAATATTAATTAATGGTCAAAGTGGCATATGGGCTATCAGAATACGATTCAAGCTTCCAGGGTCAGGCATTACCAAAAAAGAGTTAGATTGTGAGTATGTTAATAGTGCAATTTATCCTTCTATAGGAAATGCAGATTATTTTGTCTTTACTCTTTCAAATAGTACGGGAGTAGATAAAACTAAAGCTATAATAAAAGGAAATGAAACTCCACAAAACCTTAGAAATCAATTGCAAGATAAACCTTTTGAATATGGAGATATTGTAACTTTAAATTGTAGTCAGTTAAATAAAGTTACAATTTCGAATTTTGGAAGATTTAATAACACATACACATTAACTAGAAATGAAGAAAAATTCATAATAACTGAAAATGGTTTGATTTCTAAGCCATAAAAGTAAAAAAATTATTTAACGGCCTTAATACTTTAATTGAAGTATTAAGGTTTTATTTTCTATTCAAGCGTTTTTAGGAAAGGGGTTAATTTACTTTTATTTTACAAATTAAATCTTTTATTTATTTTCAAAGTAGTATAATAAAATTAATAATGAAAATAAAATTTTATGTTTAGGTTAAATATAGGAGATGATTAATTTGTATAAAAATTTAGGTGAACATATAAATGATGTTCCTAAAGTAATGCAAAATACTTTAAGTAAAATAAAATCAAATTATGAAAAGCAAACTGAAGATAAAAAGGATATTAAATTATCTTTTGAAGCAATTAATTATGAAAATGGTCTTCTCATGATGTTTGGATATTTAGATAAGGATAAATTAAATAGGCTTGGAAAAGGTTGGGGATGGGAGGATATATATGTTTATTCTCCAAATTACAAAGAAATGTATTATGCACAAGTAACATCAAAAAAAGCCTCTGAACCAACCCAAATATATTATAATGATAAGAAAGATTTAGATGAAAATACAATAGATTATGACTGGTTTAAAAAATATATTTAGTATAAGTAAAAAAATAAATTCTAAGCTAAATTAAAAGTAATTAATAGAGCTTAGAATTTATTTTTATTTTATTATGAAAAATGATGCTGCAATTATAAAATAAACAGCGAGAAGTTGTACACCTTCAAGCCAATTAGATTCACCATCATTAGAAACTCTATTAGCTATAAAAACAGAAACTATTAAAGCAACTAATTCAAATTCATTAAATATAATACTCATAGGAGTGAAGAAAAGGCTTAAAAATATCAATATAGGTGCAACAAATAATATTATTTGAAGACTAGAACCTATAGCAATTTCAATAGATACATTCATTTTGTTTTTTAAAGCCATCATAACTGCGGTGCTATGTTCTGCAGCATTACCTATAATAGGCATAACTATAATACCAACAAACAGTTCACTTAGTCCTAGAGATTTAGTCATAGGTTCAACAGAAGCTACTAAAAGTTCACTTTCAAAAGCTATTAATATTGTAGCTACTATTAAAATTATTATTGATTTTTTTAAAGACCATTTAGCTTTTGTGTTTTCATCATTTTCAACAGAATATATATCTTTATGAGTAAAAAACGAAAATACTAAGCTTAGTATGTAAATTACAAACATTATAATAGCAACAATAACGCTAAAAGATTCGTACTTTGTATTTAATAGATTTGGTTTTAGTGTATGAGTAAATATTGCAGGTATACTTAAACCTATTACTGCAAATAAAAGCATACTAGAGCTTGTCTCAATAACTTTTTTATTAAAGCTTTGAGTTTTAAATTTTAAACCACCACATAGCATACTAGCACCTAAAACAAGTAATATATTTCCAATAACAGAACCAGCAATAGATGCTTTAACAACATCAAATAATCCATTCTTTAGAGCGAAGAAAGATATTATAAGTTCTGTAGCATTTCCAAAGGTTGCATTTAAAAAACCACCAAGTTTTTCTCCAGAATAAAAAGAAATTTCTTCAGTAGCCTCACCCATAATACCTGCTAAAGGAATAATTGAAAGTGAGGATAATATAAACATTAGAGTAGGAGATAATTTTAAAAATTCACTTAAAATGCTTAATGGAATAAATACAAAGAACCATTTTAAAATTTTCATATGTTTTTCACCTCTTATTAAGTTTTAAATTAAGTTAATATGTTAATTATACTATATTATAGAATAAAAAATAAAAAACATTTGAGATTTAAAAGAGAATAGAAAAAACCCCTAAATCTTTAATTTAAGGGTTGGACATTTATTTGAACTTAGCTAACAGTCACCATAGAATATATCATAAATTATAAGAAATCAGTTATAATATTGGTTAATATTATTTTAACGCCTTTGTATACAAGTTCCTGTTTTGTGATTATTGAGATATAACTTATAATCCTAATTAAGCAATATTAATTAAAAACACAATTTTCGTGGTAGTTCACCTAAGAATATACATAAATATATGATTTACTTTATCATAGTAGCTAAAGCACCTAATAAAATTCTTACATCATATTCACCTTTATATATTGGGGTAACTTCTTTATAATCTAAACCTAATAGAGTATATACAGCTATTTGAGCTGATCTTACAGAATAATCAACAGTAAATACAGTATCATCTTTTATTTCACAAAACTGACCGATAAAGGCAAGGTTTTTTGATGAAGATGGAACAATATTAGGTCTATCACCTTTAGTTCTAGTTAAAAATTGACTTGTTATAAATGGCATAACGCAAGCTTTACATATAGCAGAATCCAATATTTTTTCTTTATATTCATCAAATTTTAATAAGCCACAGATTTCTTCTAATATTTCTTTTCCAGTACAGTCGTACATTTTTTTATTTACAAAATTACCTTCTCTGTCTGGATGAAGAGCATAGCCCCAAGCAACTTGTACATCCTTAGATTGATTTTTAAAATAAGGTTGTTTTGGAAGAACTAATGATAAAAACCAATTAGAATCTTTAAATGTGAATTCTGTACCAGTTCCACTACAAAAATCACGAACTAAATCAAAAAATAATGTATTTTTAAAAGTTAAAGTTATTGATTCCCAAAGAGATTCGTTAATACGACTATCAAAAACTTCTGGATGACCAAAGTTTGAATCATGTTTTGAAATATTCTCCCATAAGCTCCAAGAGGAGTCTTTATCTTTATTATTTATAACAGTTTTTGTATTATTATCACCAACATTAAAAGCAGCTGTCATTGAACCAATAGTAGCTAATACTAGGTCATTTTCGGATACATCTATTTTAAAATTTTTCTCATCTTTGATGTAATTAATACAAGAAACACATTTTTTATTATCTTTAATATTGAAGTTAAAATCAAAAACCTTACATTCCATATTAAAAACAACACCTTGTTTTTTTAAGTAATTGATTATTGGTAGTATAATCGAATCAAATTGAATATATTTTGAATGCCTAACTCCAGCTAGATCTGTAACATGTGGAAATTCGTGAATAAATCTATGAAGATATCTTTTAAATTCTATTGCACTATGCCAAGGTTGAAAAGCAAAAGTTGTAGCCCACATATACCAAAAGTTTGATTTAAAAAATTCTTCTGTAAAACAATCACATATTCTAGCTTTATCAAATTTAAGTTCTGGTTGCATAATCATATTAGTTAAGGCTAATTTATCAGCTTTAGAAAGTTCAAAAGAAAGTACATCTATTTTTTCTGCATTATCTCCAATAAGCCTAACATTAGATCTATTAAATTTTGTTTCTTTATTAAATTTATTAAATTCATCTAAAATACTCATAGATTCATCTTCTAAAGATGGAATTCTTGAAAATAAATCATAAGTACAAGCATAAGCTTCTTTATCAAACATTCTAGCACCATGAGCAATGAATCCATCTTCATTATTACCAGAACCGTCCATGCTACCACCAATGCAATTTTGTTGTTCAAAAATACAAATATTTTTTGCAGGAATATTTCCTTCTTGAATAAAGTAAACAGCACTTGCTAAACCAGCAATTCCGCCACCTATAATATAAACTTTCTTGTCTCTTAAATTTAAGTTACTTTCCATTAAAATCAACTCGCTTTCAAAAGATTTATAATATTTAGAAAATACTACATAATAACATGATAACGCTATAATATGTCCTTTATATGAATAAATACTCAAATAAGGGAGTGATTTTATATTATAAAAAATTTAATAATGCAAAAAATAAAATATAATATTTTTATTTTGGAGGTTTAAAAAAGATGAATAATAATAAAAATAGAATGAAAGATAGACCTAAAAATAATCCAGAACTTAGAAAAATGGAGCCTAAAAATAATGCAGATTCAGGAATTATAAATGGTGTAAAGATAGGTGCATATGCACAAGAAAAAAGATCAGATAAAACATATGAATGGAGAAATAAAAGCCAAGAATTAAAATAATACAAAAAAG
>X256_Zander__coassemble_88_pt1 | contig 18166 bp, 18 predicted proteins | sample X256_Zander__metabat2_high_PE_003 | metagenome-assembled genome bin X256_Zander | reverse complement strand
TAATATGTATGAGATCTAAAAAATTCTACGTTTTAAATTATAGTTATTATTAGTCTTAATTTTAAAATACTCTTTTGTTGTTAAAATAGATATATTTTAAATTCTATATATTCTTAAATCTAAAACCTTTATTAAATTATTGACCAATTTAAGTTTTTTTTATCAATAACTAATTAATATTTTTAAGTATGTGATATAAAAAATAATATTTGTTGCTATTAACATATATAACATTCTATAATATAGATAAATTACAAAAGGAAAGGATGATTTAAATGGATTTTTCATCATTAGTTTTAATGGAAAAGGATAAAGAAAATAATTTCGTAAAAGAGTTAGGAAGTTATCCTGTAGGTGAAGGTGCGGTTTATGTAAAGAAACTATACGCTATAGACGGTGAAGTTTCATTTTGCTTTGATACAAATAAAGATGTACAAGAGTGGGAGTATTCTGCTATATTTGATTTATTTGATATTAAAGCGTTTGAAGATTTAGGATACATAATAGAAGAAGATGACAATCAATATAATCCAACTTGGATTGTAAAATTTAAATATGAAGATGATCGTGAAGAAATGAAAGCTATAATAAATGAGTTATGCAATCTTGTAAAAGATAATATTGAAAAAGTATTTGAAGATATAAAAGGCAAAGAAGAAGAGTATTCTGAATAAATTATAATTTAAGGCCCTATCTAAATAATTTTTAGATAGGGTTATTTTGCGCTTATGTGAAATTTTGATATAATGCCTTTAAAATATAAATATCTTTATGGAACCTTAAATAATTTTATAAATAAAATATATTAGCAAGAGTTTTCTTGACTAATTTATTTAAGGTGAATACGAATGAATTATGTAGAGGTTTTAAATGGTAGTTTAGCTAAAATACAATTTCAAGTTATATATTATAAAGGAAAAACACCAGTTACAAAATTAAGTAAGGTTTTATATACAGGTAATCTTTATAAAATACCAGTTCCCAAAGATACAAGTGTTACAGCAATTAGAGTTGGAACCGTTAATGCCTTGGGAAAGTTTAAAGAATTTTTTAATGATTCTGCTCCAGGTTCTAAGCATTTATGTTACGAAGTTATAGGATCAGAATCTAATGTTAAGTGCAATAAAGTCGATTGCTCTGAAATTAATACTCCAGATACTATATATTTAAAAAACAATAGTCCAGCATCTGTTAGAATAGAAGCAATTTATTATATTTCTGGAAAGATGTTTGATATTGAAACACCTAAAATAAGCTATAACAAAGGGCTTACTATGTATTTCCCAAATAAATTAGAAAATGGAGTATTTAAAGTGTCCATGCTTGAAAAACATACTTTTAAAGATGTTTGGCATACTATTTATTCAACTCAAATACCAAAACATCCTTTTAAAATATGTTATATAACTGATGGAACACTTACTAATCCTAAATGTGTTAAAGTAGCATGTAAAACATTAGAAGGAACAGACGGAGACTGTTTTGATTTTCCTAATATGCCTTTTGATTGTTACACACAAAATATAGTAAAATGTAGATGTTGTAGATGTATTAAAAGGTGTAAAGACTATAGAGAATAAATAAATGATACGGGTATATAGCAAGTTAATAAAAACTTACTATATACCCGTATTATTTTATTAAAATAATACGGGACTTTTATAGCTATAAAAAATATAAAATAAAACTATTAACTATTAAAAATATATTAATAATGTATTAATATTATGTAAAATATTTTTATTATTACCCAATTTAATGAATTAATGTAATAGACTTAAAATAATAAAATATGATTTAAAAATAATATAAAAAATATATAATTTGTTAATTTTAGATTGTATTTTATGAGAAAAAGATAATATAGATAAGCTTATGAACAAAAGGAGAACTTTAAATGGAAGAAAAAGTGCTTACTGTCTGTCCGTATTGCGGTACTGGATGTCAATTATATTTAGTTGTTAAAGATGGCGAAATAATAAGAGCTGAAGCAGCTGATGGAAGAACTAATGAAAAACATTTATGTCTTAAAGGATTTTACGGATGGGATTTTTTAAATGATCCAAAGCTTTTAACATCTAGATTAAAAAAACCTATGATTAGAAAAAGCAAAAATGAAGAATTAAAAGAAGTTACTTGGGATGAGGCTATTAAGTTTATATCTGAAAGACTTCTTGCGATAAAAGCAAAATATGGTGCTGATGCTATTATGGGTACAGGCTCTGCTAGAGGTCCTGGAAATGAAGCAAACTATGTTATGCAAAAGTTTATGAGAGCAGTAATTGGTACAAATAATATAGATCATTGTGCTAGAGTCTGACATGCTCCTTCTGTAGCCGGTCTGGCTTACTCATTAGGAAATGGTGCTATGTCAAATGGAATACCAGAAATTGAAAACTCAGATTTATTATTTGTGTTTGGATATAATGCAGCAGATTCACATCCAATTGTTGCAAGAAGAATTGTTAAAGCAAAACAAAAAGGTGCAAAAATAATTGTTACAGATCCAAGAATAACTGAAACAGCTAGAATTTCAGATCTTTGGTTACCTCTAAAGGGTGGAACTAATATGGCTTTAGTTAATGCTTTTGGAAATGTTTTAATAAATGAAAACTTATATGATAAAGAATATGTTAAAAATTTTACTGAAGGTTTTGAAGAATATAAAAAATCAGTAGAAAAATATACTCCAGAGTATGCAGAAAAAATAACTGGAGTTAAAGCAGATGATATAAGAAAAGCTATGAGAGAATATGCAAAAGCTAAAAATGCTATGATTCTTTATGGTATGGGAGTTTGTCAATTTTCTCAAGCAGTTGATGTAGTTAAAGGACTTGCATCACTAGCACTTTTAACAGGCAACTTTGGTCGTGAAAGCGTCGGAATAGGTCCTGTTCGTGGTCAAAATAATGTTCAAGGTACTTGTGATATGGGAACTTTACCAGATGTATTCCCAGGATATCAAAGTGTTACAGATAAAAAAGTAATAGAGAAATTTGAAAAAGCTTGGGGAGTAAAACTATCAAACAAACCTGGATATAAATTAACAGAAATACCTCATTTAGTTTTACATGAGAATAAAATAAAGGCTTACTACATATTTGGAGAAGACCCTGTGCAAAGTGATCCTAATGCAGGAGAGGTAAGAGAAACTTTAGATAATATAGATTTAGTAATTGTTCAAGATATATTTATGAATAAAACAGCACTTCATGCAGATGTAGTATTACCAGCAACAGCATGGGGAGAGCATGAGGGTGTCTACTCATCAGCAGATAGAGGATTCCAAAGATTTAGAAAAGCAGTAGATGCTAAAGGTGAGGCAAAACCTGACTGGAAAATAATATGTGAAATAGCAACTGCAATGGGATATCCAATGGATTATAAAAATACTGAAGAAATATGGGATGAGATGAGAAGTCTTTCACCACTTTTTACAGGTGCTAGTTACAAAAAGATGGAAAAACAGGGCGGAGTTCAATGGCCATGTTTAGATGAAGCAGATATGGGAACACCCTATTTATATGAAGGAAATAAATTTAGTACACCAAGTGGTAAAGGGAATTTATTTGCTACAGAGTGGAGAGCACCAGGTGAAGTTCCTGACGCAGAATATCCATTAAGTTTATCAACAGTTAGAGAAGTTGGTCATTACTCAGTAAGAACAATGACTGGTAACTGTAGAGCCTTAAAAGAACTTGCAGATGAGCCTGGATATATTCAAATAAGTATTGAAGATGCAAAAGAGCTTGGGATAAATGAAGAAGAATTAGTTAGAGTATCTTCAAGAAGAGGAAGTATTATTACTAGAGCTTTAGTTACTGATAGAGTTAAAAAAGGTGCAACATATATGACTTATCAATGGTGGATAGGTTCATGTAATGAGTTAACTAGTGATTTTGTTGACCCTATAACTAAAACTCCAGAATTTAAATACTGTGCAATAAAGGTTGAAAAAATAGAAGACCAAAAGGCAGCAGAGCAATATATAAAAGATACATATATAGATATTAAAAAGAAAATGAGAATAGAAATTAAAAATAAGTAATTTTAAAATAACACTAAAGATTAAATAAATTTTATACTTAGCCCATAGGTTAAAAAATCTATGGGTTAAAATAAGATTTTAGGAGATAAAACATGAATGCAACCTTAGAATGCAAAGCTATTAAAATAAATAAAGAGGGAAAAAATATTGTTTCTGAAGTGTTAGTATACGAAAAACCTTTAACTATATTTTTAAATAATAAAAAAATAGCAACTCTTTTGTGTAGTCCAAAAAATTTAAAAGAATTAGGAGTTGGATTTTTAAGAACTGAAGAATTAATTACTGGTTTAGACGATATAGAAAAAATTGATTTAAATGAAGAGCTTGGAATAATAGAGATTAAAACTAAAGGTAAAGAAGTTGCTATGAATAACTTTCATAGTAAAAAGATTGCTATGGAAGAAGATATTGTTTGTTATATACAGGATAAAAGTAAAGATTTTTTAAATAATATAAATTGCAAAAAAGTTTTTAGTAAAATAACTTTAGAAGAAAATAAAGTTTATGACTTTATGGAAAAAAATTTAAATTATTCAGATACATTTAAACAAACTGGTGGGGTTCATAATATTGCATTATGTGATAAAGAAAAAATTCTTTTTGCTTTTGAAGACGTAGCGAGACATAATGCATTAGATAAGGTTATAGGATTTTCTATAATTAATAACATATCTTTAAAGGATAAGATACTAATACTTAGTGGACGAGTATCTCTGGAGATGATATTAAAAGCAGCAAAATTAGAAATTCCAATTATAATTTCTAAGTCTGCACCAACAACTTTATCTGTAAGTTTAGCCAAAAAGTTAAATATTACTTTAGTAGGATTTGTTAGAGGAAGAAAAATGAACATATATGCTAATGAGCATAGAATTTTATAAATTTTGAAAGGTGAATTTAAAATGGAAACACAAAGTAATTGTTTTGTTATGGCAGACCCTAAAAAGTGTATAGGATGCAAGGCATGTGAACTTGCATGTTTTGCAGTTCATAATAAAAATAATAATGTTTCTTCAACAGTTGGAACTGTTGAAATTCCAGTAATGCCTAGATTATATGTAGAAGAATTTAATGGTTTTAAAATGCCAGTTCAATGTAGACATTGTGAAAATGCACCTTGTGCTAATAGTTGTGCAGTAGGTGCTATTAAATTAGAAGAAAATAAAATAGTAGTAGATGAAAAAGCATGTATAGGATGTAAAGGGTGCTTAAAGGCATGTCCTTTTGGTGCAATAGAAATAACATCTATGTATGAAAATAAAAAAGAAGTTAAAAGATTAAACGGAATTAAAAAGAAAGTAGCGTATAAGTGTGACTTATGCAAGGAAAGTGGAACTCCAGCTTGTGTAAAAGTTTGTCCAAAAGATGCTTTAAGATTAGTAGTTCCAAATAATGAAAAGAAAATTCGTAATAAACAATCAGCAGAAAGTTTATTAAAAATGCTAGGAAATTATAAATAGTACAGCATTATTTTTGAGGAGCAATTTTATGATTAATAATTTAGTTAATATAGATAAAGACCTATGTACAGGATGTAGAAGATGTGCAGATGTTTGTCCAGTTGATGCCATAGAAGGAAAAATGGGAGAAGCACAAAGTATAAATTCAGATAAATGTGTATTGTGTGGTCAATGTGTGCAAAAATGCAGTGTTTATGCTTCGAATATAATAGATAAAGAAGAAAAGATTAAAGAAAGAGGAATGTTAGAGAGTGTAAAAGAACCTATTTTTGCAGCTTACAATATGGGACAAGTAAACAGGGTTAAAGAAGCCTTAGAAAATAAAGAAGTTTATACTATAGTTCAATGTGCGCCAGCTGTTAGAGTAGCGATTGCAGAAGAGTTTGGTATGGAACTTGGAAGTTTAACACCTGGAAAACTTGCAAAAGCTTTACGTATTTTAAATTTTGATAAGGTTTATGATACTAACTTTGCAGCAGATGTTACTATAATGGAAGAGGGAAGCGAGCTTATAGAGAGAATTAGTCAAAATAAAAATTTACCTATGTTTACTTCTTGTTGTCCAGCTTGGGTAAAGTTTATTGAAACTAATTATCCAGAGCTTTTAAATCATCTTTCAAGTTGTAAATCTCCACAACAAATGGCAGGAGTTTTATTTAAAACCTATGGTGCTAAAATTGATAATATAGAACCTTCTAAAATATTTAGTGTAGCAGTTATGCCTTGCACATGTAAGCAATTTGAGTGCGATAGAGAAGAAATGAAAGATAGTGAATATAAGGATGTAGATGTTGTTATAACCACTAGAGAGTTAGCAAACTTAATTAAATATAAAGGAATAGATTTTATAAACCTTGAAGAGGGTAAATTTGATTTACCTTTAGGAAACTATTCTGGTGCAGGTAACATTTTTGCTTCTACAGGTGGAGTTATGGAAGCTGCGATTAGAACTGGATATGAACTTATAACTAAAAAATCTATACCAAAGTTAGATTTAGATTTTATAAGAGGTAATGAAGGATTAAGAACTTCAAATGTTAAGGTAGGCGACTTAGAATTAAAAGTTGGAGTTGTTGCAGGTCTTAAAAATGTTGTAAAAGTTCTTGAAGATGTTAAAAAAGGAATATGTGATTATCATTTTATAGAGGTAATGACTTGTCCAGAAGGTTGTGTGAGTGGTGGTGGACAACCAAAACTTCTTTTAGATAACATGAAAGAGATTGCATATAAAAAAAGAAAAGAGTCAACTTATAACCATGATTCAAATCTTAAAATTAGAAAATCTCATGAAAACCCAGATATAAAAAAATTATATGATGAATTTTTAGGTGAACCATTAGGTCATAAATCACATCACCTTTTACATACAAAATATGTTTCAAGAGGAGAGAAAAAATAATGAATACTTTTGTTGTAGCTAATCCTAATAAGTGCATAGGTTGCAGAACTTGTGAAGTAGCTTGTGTTGTAGCACATTCAGAAAAAAATATATTCACACAAGAGGGAGATATAGAATTTAATCCTCGATTAAGTGTTGTGAAAACGGCTAAAGTAAGTGCTCCAATTCAATGTAGACATTGCGAAGATGCTCCTTGTGCATCAGTTTGTCCAAAAGGTGCAATAACTAATGAGGATGGAGTAATTTATATAGATAAAAATAATTGTGTTGGATGCAAAGCTTGTCTTATGGCATGTCCAGTAGGTGCAATAGATATAGTACCAGAATACAAAAATGGAGAAGTTATAACTCAAGAAAAACTATGTTTTAAAGAGAAAATGGTAGCTAATAAATGCGATCTTTGCAAAGGGATTGAGGGTGGCCCTGCTTGTGTTAAAGTTTGTCCAACAGATGCGTTTGAAATAATAAAATCAGAAGACATAGAACAGTCCATAAAAGATAAAAGAAAGCAAGTTGTAATGGGACTTGTTAATATGCTTTAATAAAAAATTTAAGTTAAGAAAATAAAAAGATAGCTTTAATATTCTATTTTAATATAGAGTATTGAAGCTATTTTTAGTATATAAGGAGATTTTTAATAATATAATTCAATGTAATACTTTTAAATTTTTGAGGAGAATTTTGAATTATGTTTTGCAGAAAGTGTGGAAAAGAAATATCAGGTGAAATGAAATTCTGTACTAATTGTGGCACCCCAACAAATGAGGATAATATTAAAAATCAAGCAGAAAAAATTATAAATAAAGCGAAAGGTATTAATGACTACGAATTCACTTCACTTCTAAAAGAAACTTTAAAAAATCCTATAAAAGCCTCTACAGAGGAAGTAAAAAAACTTAGTGATTCTACTATTATGATGGCTACAGGAATTATAACTTTTTTAATTTCTCTAATTACAAGTATAGGATTTGTAATTTTAACTCAAACTGTTTTTGGAAAACTGAAAAAGCAGATGTTGCTTTTAGGTGGTTCTGAAAAACATATAGAGCAAGGAATTTTAAAAATAAAAGAACTATTACCTAGTTCATTTGAAATATTTTTTACAACCTTATTAGGTACAGTAGTATTTTTTGGATTAATAATTTTAATAGCATTTTTGATATTTACAACTTTAATGAAAAAGAATATTCCATTTATAAAATATTTAAGCGTAATTTTAATAGCTTTAATAATAAAAGTTCCTTTATTAATAATAGAAATAATATCTATGTTCCTAAGTTTTAAATTATTTATTTTTATTATAGCATTTGATGGAATAATAACATTAACTTTATTATTTCAAGGAATATATAAACTTTCAAAAGAAGAAAAGACAACTATTTATATGTATCCAGTGATACACATAGTTTCATCATTTGTATCAGCTTATATATCAGCACAATTTTTAGTTGATAAGTTTATGGGCTCTCTTCAAAGTGAGATAATAATGAGATTTTTAAAAGATATTTTATGATAAATAAAATTTAAAAATAAATTACTAAAATAAAAGCATTTGATTAAGGAGAGGTTAATCAAATGCTTTTTAGCTTTTTATGGAAATATTGACAATGAAATTATATTACTGTATTATGTAACTAATACAGTAATATGGAGGTAATATTTTGGAAATTAATGATATTAATTTTAATAATAAAGAGCCTATTTACTTGCAAATAGTAGAGTATATAAAGAAAAAGATAATAAATGGAGAACTAGAATGTGGAAGTAAATTGCCTTCAGTAAGGGAAATGGCAACAATTATGTCTGTAAATCCTAATACACTTCAAAGAGCTTATGGGGAACTTGAAAGATTAGGATTAACTCACACAAAAAGAGGAATGGGCTCGTTTATTATTGAGGATGAGGAGATTTTAGATAGTATGAGAGTAGAAGTAGCAAAAGAAACTATAGAAAAGTTTTTAAATGATATGAAGAGTATGGGTATTCCTAAAAATAAGGTGATTAAACTAATAGAAAAAATGGAGGGTGAAATAAAAAATGATAAAACTAACTAACATAAATAAAACATATAAGAAAAAAGAAGTTTTAAAGGATTTAAATTTACATATAGGAAAAGGACAGATAATAGGACTATTAGCTCCAAATGGACAAGGAAAAACAACATTATTTAAAATATTAGTAGGTCTTATACAAGATTTTGATGGAAATTATGAGTTTGATGGAGAAAGCTTTAATTATAAACTTAAAAATAAAATAGGTTATATGTGTGATGAAGAAATACTTCCAAAGAATTGGTATGTAATAAGCGGAGTTGATTACTACAACACATATTTTGATACTTTCAATAAGGAAAAATGCTTGAAAATGCTAGAAGGTTTTAAGATTAATTTAGAGGATAAAATTAAAAATCTTTCAAAAGGAAGCAGAGAAAAAGTACACTTAGCTTTAGCTTTAAGCATAGATGCAAGAATTTATATTTTAGATGAGCCATTAGCATCTGTGGATGTTATAGCCAGAGAAGAAATATTAAAAACAATAATAGAAAACTTTAGTGAAGATTCAACAATACTTCTATCAAGTCATCTTATAAACGATTTTGAAAACATATTGGACAAGGTTCTATTCTTAAAAAATGGACAAATAGCCTTAGAAAAATATGTAGATGATATAAGAGAAGATGGTAAATCTCTAGTTGATTATTATAAGGAGGTTTATGGGCAGTAATGATAAGCTTACTTAACAATAAGAAAAGAAATTGGAGAAGTGGTAATAATCGAGCAATTATTAACTTAATACTTATAAATTTGTTAGTTGGAATAATAGCATTAATAACCAAAAGTAGAGATAGCAAACATTGTTATATACTTTTGGTATATACATTTTTTATTATAATAATGTATATGCCAGTAGCTGAATTTTTCAAGGATTTTTATGGTAAAAGTAAGTATATACATATACTGCCTCTAAGCAAAATACAAATATTTTTATTGAGTGTAAGGGATTGGTTTTACTTATTAATAATTTTTATGGTTTTAAATTTAAGTATAAGTTTTTTGCTTATAGAAAAACCAATTAAGTATATAATAAGCAACTTAGACATAGCAAATATAATTCCTATATGCATATATAAATTAACCTCCGTTCTTTTAATGGCAGGGATAATAATATCATTGGGAATAATGTTTAAAGTTTATAAAAAATATTGGACGATAGGAACTGTAGTGTTTATAGGAATTTCAAATTTGATTTTAAACTCTTTATTTTATAAGAGCCTAATAGTGTTTAAGTTTTGGACAAACTTAAACTTAGAAGATTTGGTATTTTTAGGTGGAATAGTTACTATACCTACATCTTATGTTCAAGAAATAGTTTCATTAAGTTATATTTTAACGGCAATTATTGAAGGTATGATAATTTTATTTGCTTTTTCAAAATTAAATAAGATAAGCATTGAGTAAAGTAAGAGAAAAGTGGGGACAAGAAGTGATTATGAATTTTAAAAAAAGGACATTAAGAAGTACTAATAATTTCATTAATCTAAGTTTAGCAGGAATAAATATTTTATTAGCGTGTTTATACAATCAAGAACATAAAAACTTTTTTAGTATAGTTTTTATTATAAGCACCAGTATTTTAGGTGCTTTACCTATTTATTATTTTTATAAACAATTTTCAAATAAAGGAAAATACATAAATATAATACCTTTAAGTATGAAAAAGATATATTTAATAACGTTATTTGATTGGTTAATTATATACTTGTTAAGTACGTTCTTTACATTTTTAATTTCTAATTTTATTGGTGGCAATGACATTTATTCATTTTTATCAGGAATCAATGGACTTTTTATGATCAAGCATATATTAGGTTTCATAAAAATAAATTTAATAATTGCATCAGTATTAATCATAATTAAATTTTATAAAATTAATTGGTTGTTAGTTTTAGGAGGATTTATAGGAATTGAAAAAATAATTGATATATTATTTAGCTTATCAGTTTTTAAAAGGCAAAGTTTTGGTATAGTAAGTATGTTTAGTTCAATACCTAGTACACCATATTTAATAGTTAATTTTTTAATGCTTGTACCAATATTTGTATTATTTTTCTTTATGACAACTAAACTAGACAAATTAAGCATTGAGTAAAATTAACAAAAAGGAGAGAGAGGTAATGATAAATTTAAAGAGAAAAACTTTAAGGAGTGATAATAACTTTATTAATTTTAGCTTTTTAGGATTAAATATTTTATTAAGCTTTATGTATGTTTTTAAATTAAATTTTTATATGGATTTAGGTGATTCTTGTCTGTTAATCAATGGAAGTGTTTTTGGGCTTCTACCAATTTATTATTTTTATAAGCAGTTTTCAAGTAAAGGGAAATACATAAATATACTACCTATAAGTATGAAAAAAGCATATTTAATTACTTTAATAGATTGGCTAATAATTTATTTAATAAGTAGTTTTATACCATTAATTTTTATGCCAATTAGATTTTATATACCAAATTTTGAGATTATAAATCTCCTTACAATTTTGATTAATCAAACATTAAGTTTTTTAAAGGTAAATTTCATAGTTATTTCAATAATTATAATGATTAAACTTTATAATAAAAATTATTTGATAATTTTGATAGGGGCTATGGGGTTCATTAAGATAATTGACTTAATAGGTAGTCAGTCATGTTTTATACAAAAAGAAGGATCAATAACATTGCCAAATGTATGGAATGGACAAATACATTTGATTGAAAATAGTATAACATTTATTTTGGCAACTATATTGTTTTTCTTTATGTTTAATAAAATAGATAGATTAAGCGTTGAGTAAAATAATTAAAATGGGGATGAAAATAATGATAAATTTAAAAAGAAAAACTTTAAGAAGCACTAATAATTTTATTAATTTAACTTTATTAGGAATAATAATTTTATTAAATTGGCTATTTATTTCTACAACAAAACATGGAACTACTTACTGCATAAGCTTAAGAATAATAGAAACTATACTAGAGTTTATACCAATCTACTACTTTTATAAGCAATTTTCAAATAAAGGAAAATACATAAATATATTACCAGTAAGCATGAAAAAAGCATATATAATATCTTTTATTGATTGGTTAATAATTTATGTGATAAGTGTTTTTATAGTATTCCTTTTAAATAAAATTCATTACGGGAATGATATGAGATTCTATACTACTAATGTTTCGTATATTATTAACCAAATTATAAGCACTTTAAAAATAAATTTCATGATTATATCTGGAATAATAATAGTTAAGTTTTATAAAAAAAATTGGATATTAGTTTTAGCAGAATTTATAGCTATCTTTAAAATAATTGATTTAATAGGGGAATATTGTATTGTGGGGCAATATAGAGAAATTAATATTAATATTTGGGGTAAAATTATATATTCAACAGTTGATATTGGAGTATTGATTTTATTAAGTATAGTGTTTTTCTTTATGACTACTAAACTAGATAAATTAAGCATAGAATAAGGTTTTCAATAAATACTATAATGAATAATTGAATATATATATTTAAATAGGTAGGTGATATTATGGATATAAAAAATATAGTCCGTGAAAATTATAAAAATGTTATCAAAAAAAATTGTTGTGATGGTATTAAATTAAAAAAGTCTGCTAAAGATATTTCTAAAAGCATAGGATATTCAGAATTTGATTTGATAAATGTTCCAACTGAATCTAATCTTGGACTTGGATGTGGTAATCCTCAATTGGTTGCAAATCTTAAAAAAAGTGAGACTGTTTTGGATTTAGGTAGTGGAGCTGGATTTGATTGTTTTTTAGCATCAAAGAAAGTAGGAAATACGGGTTTAGTAATAGGAGTTGACATGACACCAGAAATGTTAACAGAAGCTAGATTAAATGCTAAAAAATATAAGTATAGAAATGTAGACTTTAGGCTTGGAGAAATAGAAAATTTACCAGTAGCTAATGGAATAGTTGATGTTATTATATCTAACTGTGTTATAAACTTATCTTCTAATAAACAAAGAGTTTATAATGAGGCTTTTAGAGTATTAAAGAAAAATGGACGACTTGCAATATCTGATATAGTTCTTATGAAAGATTTAACTGAAGATATGAAAAAAGATGAAAAGCTTTATTGTGGCTGAGTTACGGGAGCATCTTCAGTTGAGGAATTAAAATATTATTTAGAAAAAGCAGGTTTTAAAGATGTTAATATAGATGTTAAGGCAGTTTCAAAGGAATACGAGGAAAAGTGGGGGCATAATTTAAAGGTTGGTGAATATATTATGTCCGCGTCAGTAAGTGCAAAGAAATTATAATTCAAAGCCCATAAATACAAGTTTTTAATAGATTGTGTTTATGGGCTTTACTTGAAGGTCTAAAAAACTTATAAAAATCTATTAAATATTCGATTTAATAAATTGATAAAAATTTGTTTTAGAATATTTGTAGTAATTATGATGAGATACTAAAAGTTAATTAAACGCTTGTCTTCAAACATATTTTCTGATTCAGCTAATTTTTTATCTTTAACTTTTAAAACTTTATTGCATATAGAAGTAGTTGATTTTCTATGAGTTATTAGCAAAATAGTTTTATCCATTGAATTTTCTTTAATTGCTTTTAATATTAATCCCTCATTTAATGTATCAAGATTACTTGTTGGTTCATCTAAAATAAGCATATCACCTTTACTTAAGAAGGCTCTTGCAAGTCCTATTCTTTGTTTTTCTCCAGAAGATAAATTACCTCCAAGTTCTCCAACATTTGTGTCATATCCATTAGGTAAAGTTTTTATAAACTTATCTAATGATGCTTTTTTACAAGCTTCAATAACATCTTCTCTAGTAGCATCTTTATTAGCTAATTTAATATTTTCTACAATTGTATCATTAAATAAATAAGTTTCTTGACTTACTAAAACTTGTTTAGCTCTTAAACTTTTTGTAGGAATATTTTTAAGATTTTTATTTCCTATAGAAATAGAACCTTTATCCACATCCCAAAATCTCATAAGAAGTTTACAGAAAGTACTTTTACCTACACCACTTTCTCCAACTATAGCTACTTTATCACCTTTATTTATTTTAATAGACATATTAGAAAATACTTCTCTATTACTTTCAGGATAAGAGAAATCAACTTTATTATAAACTGTATTAGAATTTTTAATTTCTTCTTTACCAGGAATTTCGTCAACTAAAGGTTTTTCATCTAATATGCTAAATACTCTTTCTGCTGATGCAAAAGTTTGAAGTAAGTTATTTGAAAGATTACTTAAAGCTACAACAGGCCCAAAGGATGATGCTATAACAACAATTGCAACAATCATTCCACCAAAAGTTATACTATTTGATATATATAAATTATATCCAACAAATAGGAATGATAATATAGAAAGAGTTATAGTTAAATCTGTTAACATTCTTATTAAGGATTCATGTTTTTTTACTATTTCAAGTTTTTCATTTAATGTTTTAGAATCCTCTTCAATTTTATTTAATCTTACAGAACTATTTTTAAATAAAAGTGTTTCCTTCAATCCTCTTAAGGAATCTAAAAAGTAAGAATTACTTTCTCCAAATATTTTTCTATATTCTGAAGCAGATTCTTTAGCAAATTTTGAAGAAAAGTATGGAATAAAAAATCCAATTATTAAATAAAAGCCTATTGCTAAAATTCCGAATAAGTAATTAATTTTAAATAATCCGACTGTAATTATAGTGTTAGTTATTAAAGCAATTGCTATTGGTGCTATTGTATGAGCATAAAAAACTTCTAAAAGCTCAACGTCAGAAGTTATTAAAGAAATTAAATTTCCTTTTTCTTTAATTTCAAGTTTTGCAGGTGCAAGTTTTCTTAAAGCTGAGAATAATTTATCTCTTAATATAGCAAGTATTTTAAAAGCTATGTAGTGACCAGATAATTGTTCGATATATCTAAAAGCACCTCTTAATACACCACATAATATCATTAATTTTATTATTTTATTAAATAAGCTTAAATTTTTGTTATTTAAAAAATCAGCTAAAGCAAAAGCACCAAGACTTGGGATAGCTATAGCAGATAAGTAACCTAAAACTCCCATAGTTATAGTAACTAACATAAAAATTACTAAAGGCTTTAGTTCGGTTATTAATCTTAACATTATTTTAAAGCCAGACATTTTTCTCAATTTAGACAACCTCCCTTACATCTTCCAGTTCTTTTTGATTGTTAATCATTTCAAAATAAGTTCCTTTTAATTTATAAAGATCAGTATGTTTTCCAGACTCAATCATATTGCCTTTTTTCATAACGTAAATTTTATCAGCATCAATTACGTTAGCTAATCTATGAGAAATTACTATAATTGTTTTTTCTTGTGATAATTTATAAATACTGTTCCATATAAATGTTTCACTTTCAACATCAACATTAGATGTAACTTCATCAAAAATCATAATTTCTCTATCAGCTAAAATAGCTCTAGCTAAGGCTAATCTTTGCTTTTGTCCACCAGATAAAAGACTTCCACCTTCTCCAACTTTAGTATCTAATCCATATCTCAAAGAATTTACGAAATCGTAAAGGTTAGCATTTTTTAATGCATTTGTAATTTCTTCTTTAGTTGCATCTCTTTTACCAATATAAAGATTATCTAAAATTGTTCCATTAAATATGTAACTATTAGTTGATATTAAAATAGCTTTATCATAGATGTTGTTTACTGGAATATCATTTATGTTTTGATTATTGTAAGTAAGTTCTCCTTTACTAGCTTTATTCTGCTTCATAATTAAAGAAGCAATTGTACTTTTACCACAACCACTCTCACCTACAATGGCAACTAGTGACTTTGGTTTTATTTCCATATTAACATTATTAAGAATATTTCTTTCTCCATCATAACTAAATGAAACGTTTTTTAAATTTATAGAAGTATTTTGTAATTTATCTACTGATAAATTATTTATATTTTTATTAGGTTCTTGAAGCTCTAATAGTTCAAATATTTTATCAGAAGCTGTTACTCCATTCATTGCTATATGGAAAAATGAACCTAAAAGTCTTAATGGAATAAAAAATTCTGAAGATAATAAAATTACTGCAATTACACCACCGACTGATATTTGTCCATTTTTAAATTCAATAAGACATACCATAGTTCCAAGTGCTGCACCACCAAAAGCAATTAAATCCATTATGCTAATAGAATTAAGTTGCATAGTTAAAACTTTCATGGTGATTTTTCTAAAGCTTTCAGCTTCCTCATTCATCTCTTTATGTTTTTCTTCATCAATATTAAAAACTTTTAGAGTAGTTAATCCTTGAAGATTTTCTAAAAATGTATTTCCAAGGTTTGAATATATACCCCAATATTTTTTTAATATTTTTTTAGCAATCTTCATTACTAAAACTATTGATAGAGGAATTAAAGGAACACAAACTATGAAAACTAAAGCAGTTTTAAAAGATATAAAGGATAAAAATATAAATAAAACTACTGGAGTTATTAAAGAATAAAATAACTGTGGAAGATATTTTCCAAAGTAAATTTCTAAAGATTCAACTCCATCCATGGCTAATTGTATTATTGTAGAAGTTTGAAAGTTCTCATTATAATTAGCTCCAAGTTTTAAAAGCTTATTATAAATTTTGTTTCTTAAAAGAACTTTAACTTTAGTTGATGCTAGAAATGAAAATTTTCCAGCATAAATATTACTTATAAATTTAATTGCAATAAGAGTTAAAATTATGCCAAAAGTAAAATAACTTAAAGGTTTTTTGTAATATATTGAGTCTATAGTATTGGTTATTAAAAATATTATAATAAAATTACAAAAAGTTGAAATTAAATTAAAACCTACCGTTAGGCTAACATATTTTTTAGACTGTTGGCAAAGTGCTATAAGTTTTTTATTAATCATAAAAAAACCTCTCCTTAAAATATTATATTTTAAATATTATCATAGGTGATATTCATTATCAATAACTATAATTTATTTGCAATTGATAATAGAATTGAATAAATCCTTATTAAATCAGTATTTAATAATTAATACAGTAAATTAATATAAATATAGTAAATTTAATAATAAATAAATTTTATTCTCTAAAAATTAACCATATAAAACAAAAAATTTAAAATTAAAAGCTATAATATGCAATATATTTTCTAAATAACATATGTTGACAGACAAGGAAAGGGTGTTTATAATTTAATTGTTACTGATAATCTTTATCAATTAATTATAAAGTTGATTTGTTTACTTGATAAAGATTATTTCTTGAAATTTAAACTAAAAATAATTTAAAAATACTTAAGCATATACAGAATACTTAAGGAGGAAAAAATAATGAAAAAAAGTTTATCCAAGAAGGTTACGGAAATATTATTTTTAACAAGCATAGGGGTAGTAGGATATACTGCTGTTGATTCAGCTACAGTTTATGCACAAACTATTGATAAAAATATAAAAACTGAAATATTAGCAAATCAAAATGAGAAAAAAGAAAATAAACCTATACTTGATATTACAAAAGTTGAATACGGTAAATTTTATAGCGGAGATTTAGAATATAGAATTAACTATAATCGTGAAGAAAGCTATCAAAATGATACATATGAAAATTGTATAACTGAGATTTTAGTGAATGGAAAAAAATATTCTAGTGAAAAAAGTGAGTATAGTTTTCAATATTACGGAATGATGTTAAGTCCGGTTGGTTTTACACAAAATGAAAATAAAGTTGTTATTAAAGCAAAAGGATATAAGAATATTGAACTAACTATACAGAAAGATGGAAAGCTTTTAGACTATAAAGAAGTTGAAAAAACATTACCAAATCAAACAAGTGATTTACCAAAACTTAATGTTGGTAATAATATTAAAGTAGAAGAAGGAACTTTTATAGATTTAAACGCTGGAATAAGTGCTAGTGATAAAAAAGACGGAGATTTAAAAGGAAAAATAAATGTTAAAATAGGAGATTTAAATGTACAAAATCCTACAGTTGGAGTTTATCAAGTTATTTATTCTGTAACTAATAGCTTAGGTAAAACAGTGACTACAACAAGAAATGTAGAAGTTATTGAGAAAAAAAGTGTTAATACTAATGCTAAACAAGTAAAAATTACTGATAAAATTGCAGATGGAGTTTATACACTAGGTTTTAAATCATATAAGGTAGATGATCCTGAGAAAGAATCAATGTTAGGTGGATTCTTTGATAAAAATATAAAAGTAACTGTTAAAGATGG
>X256_Zander__coassemble_87_pt1 | contig 18235 bp, 14 predicted proteins | sample X256_Zander__metabat2_high_PE_003 | metagenome-assembled genome bin X256_Zander | reverse complement strand
GGGAATAATGGACCACCACCACTTAATGGTTTTGATTTATATCCATATGAAAGTGCTGGAGCAACTACACCATTTATTTTTTCAGCTATTCTATAAGCAAAGCCCTTCGCAATTACTGTATCTACACAAGTTGGTAGATGAGGTCCATGTTGTTCTGTAGAACCTATTGGTAATATAATTACATCATCCTTTTTATTTGCAAATTCTTTCCAAGTCATATTTTCCATTTTTACATTTTCGTACATAAATAATGTCCCCTTTTCTATTTGTTAAAATTTTTTTATGTAATTTTCATTATGTTCACATTATAAACTTAGAAAATATTTGAATCAATGTACGAAACATACAAATATGTTTAAAAAAATCTGTTGCTTTTGCATACTAAAATGTAAATAGATTATTGTGCATTTAATACAATGTTTACCTAATAATTTTATGGTAAACTTCATTTATTGACAATATATTAATTAAAAAATTTTAATATTTTGTTAACGAATAAAGGGGGATTAATTTAATGAAAACCATGTTATTTAAAAATGCTAGATTAAAAGGAAATGAAAAACTAGTTGATTTATTTGTTGAAAATGGAACTTATAAAGAAATAGGTTCTAACCTTTCAGAGAAATATAAAGATATAGAAAGTTATGATTTAAAAGGAAACCTTGTTGTACCACCTTATGTTGATCCACATATTCATTTAGATTATGTGTATACAGCTAGAATGCCTGGTGCAAGCAATGGAACTGGTACTCTTTTTGAAGGAATACAAAGATGGTCTGAAACAAAAGGAAATATGACTGTAGAAGAAGTTAAAGAGCGTGCTAGAATTGCATTAAAAAAAGAAATACTATATGGAACTCAATATCTTAGAACTCATGTTGATGTAACAGATCCTAAATTTACTTGTTTAAAAGCTATAATGGAATTAAAAGAAGAGGTTAAAGACATTGTAGATATCCAAGTAATAGCATTTCCACAAGAGGGTATGTACTCTTATAAAAATGGAGATAAATTAGTAGAAGAAGCATTAAAAATGGGTGCTGATGTTGTAGGGGCAATACCTCACTTTGAGTTTACAAGAGAAATGGGAGAAAAATCAGTTAAGAAAACTGTAGAACTTGCTATGAAATATAACAAATTAATTGATGTTCATTGTGATGAAACTGATGATGAGCAATCAAGATTTGTTGAATTATTAGCAGCAGAATCTTATATGAATGGAATAGGTGAACTTACAACAGCAAGTCATACTTGTGCTATGGGGTCATATAACAATGCATATGCTTTTAAGTTATTTAAGCTTTTAAAACTTTCTAAAATGAACTTTATATCATGTCCAACGGAAAATATTCATTTACAAGGTAGATATGATACATATCCAAAGAGAAGAGGATTAACAAGGGTTAAGGAATTAAATGATGCAGGCATAAATGTTTGTTTTGCACAAGATTCAATTTCAGACCCATGGTATCCATTAGGTAATGGGAACTTAATGAACATCTTAGATTTTGGAATTCATATATGCCAGATGATGTCTTTTGAAGAAATTGAAAATTCTCTAGATTTAATTACAATAAATGGTGCAAAAACTCTTCACATACAAGATAAGTACGGAATAGAAGTTGGTAAAGATGCTAACTTTATAGTATTAAATGCAAAAAATGAATTTGATGCAATAATAGAAAGAGTAGGAATTAATTGTTCTGTTAGAAAAGGGGAGTTCTTATTCAAAAGAGAACCTGAAGTAATAGATACTAAAATTTCTTTATTAAAATAAAAAATATAAGAAAATTTATAATAAAAAAGAATCTATATATTAAATGACTGAAAAAGCAGTTATTAGTATATAGATTCTTTTTCTGCTTTGTAAATAAAAACAATAAAGAGGGCATTAGTACAATTTAGTGGGCATAATTATTAAAATTAAGTAAAATAATGTTTACTTTAGAAAATATATATCTCTTAAGTATTTAAAAGTTGCTATATTTAAATATATTGAAGTATGGTATAACAAAATTAAATTATTATAAGTATAAACATTTTATAAACAAGAGACAATAAAGAGGGATATAAATGTTAGTCATAATATATTTGTTATGATTAACATTTACAATAATAACTATAGTTTTTATAATTTGAAATTAAACAAGAATGAGGTGATGCTATGAAAACAATTTTAGAATTAAAAAATGTTACTAAAACAATTGATAATAAAAAATTAGTGGAAGATATAAGCTTTCAAGTTAATGATGGTGAGATATTTGGTTTTTTAGGTCCTAATGGAGCAGGAAAAACTACTACAATAAAAATGATAACAGGTCTTTATGGAATAAGCGAAGGAGAAATTTATATAGATGGAAAAAATGTAAAGACTGAATTTGAAGAAGCATTAAATGGTGTAGGTGGGATAATAGAAAATCCTGAAATGTATGAGTATTTAAGTGGAAGAGATAATTTAAAATTGTATGCTAGAATGCATGGTAATATTTCAAAAGAGCGTATTGATGAAGTAGTAAACTTGGTTAAGCTTACAAATAGAATAGATGATAAGGTGAATAAATATTCATTAGGAATGAGACAACGTCTAGGTGTAGCACAGGCGTTGCTACATAAACCTAAACTTTTAATATTAGATGAGCCAACGAATGGACTAGATCCTATGGGAATAAAAGAACTTAGAGAAAATCTTAGAAATCTTGCACAAAAAGATGGATTATCTGTTTTAGTTTCTAGTCATCTTTTAAGCGAAATGGAACTTATGTGTGATAGATTTGGAATAATAGATGGAGGAAAATTTTTAGGAATAAAAACTATTAAGGATATAAAAGAAAATAAATCAGAAAATATTAAAACTTATTTAGTAGATGTTGGAGATGTACATAAAGCTTTTGAAATTATACAAAATACCTATAGAAATATAGCTATTAAAATTGAAAATAATGAAATAAGAGTAGAGTGTACAAAAAAAGAAATATCTCAAATTAATAAGCTTTTAATAAATAAAGATATAGATGTTTTTGGAGCATTTATAGTAACTAAAACTTTAGAAGAAGAATTTATGAATGTAACAAAAGGTTCTAAAAATCAAATAAGATAGGAGGAATTAAGTTGCTAAATAAAATATTGAGTTTAACATATAATGAAATTTTAAAACAAGTTAAAAAGAAAAGTGTGCAAATAATAATAGGATTAATATTTATTTTAGCTATAGTTTTTCCAATTATTATTAATAACATCAATAAAACTAGTGGATATGATAAATATGACATTGAAAATTTAAATACTAGATTAAATAATGTAAATAAACAAATAGAAATATTAAAATCAGATAAAACAGAAAAAGCAAGAATATTAATGAATAATTTAGAAAAAGAAAAGAGATATGTTGAATTAAGTAAAGCAGGAAAAATAGGTTATTATGATTGGAGAAAAGAAGAACTTAACAATTATAGTAGTACATATTCAAAAATATTTTTATTAAAAGAAATATTAAATAATACAAATTTAAATGTGATATTAGAAAATGCTAGAGAAGTCAACTCTTTAGATATTGAAAGATACTCAGAACTTTCTAAAGAGCAATTAAAAAAAGAGATTAGTATTTTAGAAAAAGATTTAAAAGAAAGTGAAAACATTATTTTACAAAAAGATTATATAAAATACATAACAAAAAATACATATGAATTAGAACAAAGAATAGATGAAAATAAAAAATCTTTAGAAGTATTAAAAAGACAGCTGAAAAAAAATACTAATAATAATGAAGTGAAAATAGAAATCAATAATTTAACTGAAAGAATAGATAGAGATAATTCTATTTTAAACATAGATAAATATAGATTAAATAATAAAATTAATTTCGAAAAGGATAATTGGAAAAATAATGCTTTAAATGATATAAAAGAAAATGTAGAAGATCTTAAAAAACCTTTACTTACAAAAGAAGAATTTAATAAAAATAAATATCAGTTAAATATTAAAATGAATTATGAAGAATACAAAAAACAATATGAAGAAAAATCTAAAGAGTTAAAAGATAGTATAGATATAAAGTGGTATAGTTTAAAAAATAATAAACCTCAATTAGATAATATAGAAGATGCTAGAAGCATTTTAAATACAGTATCTAATCAGCATATTATACTAACGATTTTAACATTAATAATAATTGGTGGTGGAATAATAGCAACAGAGTTCTCTAAAGGGACTATAAGACTATTATTAATAAGACCAGTATCACGTGGGAAAGTATTATTTTCAAAATTATTAGCTTTATTAATAATAGGATATGGAATAATAATAAGTGCAATTTTAATTTCAACAATTGTAAGTGGAATTATATTTGGATTTAAAACTTTAGGAATACCTATACTAAAGGTAGCTTCTGATAAAATAATAGAAGTTAGTTTTATTCAATATTTAGCTCAAAATGTATTGTTAACAAGCATGAGCTTTGTATTTATAACAGCTCTAGTATTTATGCTTTCTACAGTAACTAAAAATATAGCTATATCAGTTGCTTTAAGTATGATATTGTATTTAGGATCTATGCCATTAACAGCAATCCTTTTAACTATGAATATCAAATGGATTGCAAATACTTTTTTACCATACATAAATCAAGCGTTCTTTAATTTAATGCCATCTTTTGTGGAGATATTAAGAGTAAAAAGTGGAGTGAAATTAAATTCATATAATGGAGCTATTCAATTATTTTTAATTTCAATAGTATTAATAGGAATAGCATTTATTACTTTTATTAAAAAAGATATAAAAAATTAAATACATAATAATATAAAAAGCTTTCTTTATAGAAATTATAAAGAGAGTTTTTTACTATTCTTGTTTTATATACGTTTAAATTTAAATTCATTTAATAACAAAACATTAACCGGTATAAAGATCAACATTAAGTTCTTTTAATACTATGTTTATATCATTAGAAATAGAAAAGTCTAAATCAGTTAACCCCATAACTAGTCCTATAATTTTATTATCTTTTGTAAATAGACCACTTCCTGAATCACCAACTAAAGTTTTTGTAGTAGAAATTATCTGGTTTTTAAATACTGCAGATTTTCCGTTAAGGGATTTAATTCTTATTGTTGAGTCTAAGGTTGTAATTACACCGTTAGTTGCACCAGTTACATGACCAACTTTACTAACTTCCATATTTAGAGTTGCTATATCTGAGTCTGAAATTTTACCTAAAGATAATATTTCATTAGAAAGAAGTCTTGTATGGATGACTTTTGCAATTGCACAGTCTACATAATTTGTAGGTTCATTGTTACCTTCAATATATTTTATAGGAATAAAAGTACTTAAAACGCCTACTAAATCTGCTGGAAACTTTCCTCCATTAGGCATACTAGGTTGTATAATTAAGCTACCTATGGCAGCTTCATTTCTATTAGCAATTACATGATTATTACTTAAAATAAAATATTCTTTAACATATGAAGGCTCATTTTCTATATCGTTATTATCTTCATCGTCTGAGTCATCTGAATCATCAACAAGAACATCTTTACTTACAAAACATCCTAAAGTTCCGCTACCACCTCTTCCATTTAGACCAATTACACATCCACTATTTAATGGCCTAAACTTATTTGGAAAAGTATCAACTGTATCCCCGGAACTTTCTATACATGTGCCTACTTCTATTACATCAGTTTTTATTCCCATATAGCTATTAGGAATAATATTATTTGCAGTTAAATATTTTTTACTAACTTTTTTATTTACTAAAATATGAATACATGGTTCTAAAGTATTTATTTTATTAATAAATTTACAGCCTCTGCCTATACCAGTTACATGTTCTAAACTCATTAAATATTTGTAATCAGTATTACAAATATTTGAAATATTATTGTTAATTTTATCCATAATAAAGCTTTCTTTAATAATAGTATCAATATATTATTATGCTAGAAACATATATTTGTTCAAGTGTGTTGATTATCTAAAAAATGGAATTAAATTTATATAAAAAAATGAGATCATTCTGTAGTAATATTAAAGTGCACTACCAAAATACTACTTAAGGAGAATGATCTCATGAAAAATAATAGCATGATATTTGATATATTTCAAACACTTTTAAGTGAAGAAGAAGTTTTAGATGTATGTAATTGTTTGGGGTATAAGGATTCATCACGAAAATTTAGAGCTTATGGAAAACATAGTAGATTTGATAAATTTAAATGTTAAAAATCTATTTGGAACAAGCGAAAATTCAGTGTATAACCAATTATTTATAGCGTTAATAACTTACGTATTGATTAAATTTGCTTTGCCTATGATGAAATCTCTAAAAAACTTAGATGTGTAAAATTATCGTTTAATCAGTTTATTAGAAAACTTATTAATTCTACACTTCAAGATGAGGTTCAAGTATCTATTGACTTATTTTTGAAAAATATCAATTAAAATCAATATATTCTTAGGTTATAAATGGATAATCAACACGCTTGATTTAATATCAGAAACTAATTTTTTTATTGATGTTGAGAAGAAGATTTAAATAATTTAGCTTTTTGTTATGAAAAAGTAAGATTTAAATAAGAGGATTGTAAGTTAAGAACTTTATACTAAAAACATAGAAATTTTATATATAGAGAATATAAGAGGTGATAAAATGAAATCTATTTTAGAACTGAAAAATGTTAATAAAATAATTAATAATAAAACTTTAGTAGAAAATTTAAGTTTTGAAATTAATAAAGGAGAAATTTTTGGGTTTTTAGGGCCTAATGGAGCAGGAAAAACTACTACTATAAAAATGATAACTGGACTTTATAGTATAACTAAAGGTGATATTTATATAGATGGAAACAATGTAAAAAAACAATTTGAAAAAGCACTAGAGAATGTTGGTGCAATAATAGAAAATCCAGAAATGTATGGATATTTAAGTGGAAGAGATAATTTAAATATATTTGCTAGAATGCATTGTAATATTTCTAAGGAGCGTGTTGATGAAGTAGTAAGTTTAGTAAAACTTACAAACAGAATAAATGATAAGGTAAATAAATATTCTTTAGGAATGAGACAAAGACTTGGAGTAGCACAGGCGCTACTACATAAGCCAAAACTTTTAATATTAGATGAGCCTACAAATGGTCTTGATCCTATGGGAATAAAAGAACTTAGAGAAACTCTTAGAGAGCTTGCAAGAAAAGAAGGGTTAGCTGTTTTAGTTTCTAGTCATCTTTTAAGTGAAATGGAGCTTATGTGCGATAGATTTGGAATAATAGATTCGGGAAAACTTATAGGAATAAAAACTATTGAAGATATAAAGAAAAATGAATCGGAAAATAGAAAAAGTTATTTGTTAGATGTGGGAGATAAGGATAAATCTTTAAAAATTATTAAGAATGAATATAGTGAAATTACTATTGATATTAAAGAAAATGGAATAGAAATAAAATGTTCAAAAGAAGAATTATCTAAAATAAATAAACTTTTAATTAATAATGATATAGATGTTTTTGGTGTATCAATAATATCTAAAACTTTAGAACAAGAATTTATGGATGTAACAAAAGGTTCTAAGAATCAAATAAGATAATAAGGAGAGTTGTTTTGAGTAAAATATTAAATTTAACATATAACGAAATTTTAAAGCAAATTAAGAAAACAAGTATAAAAGTAATAATAGGTTTAATATTAATTTTATCTATAATTTTACCAGTAATTATTAATATAGCTAAACCAATAGACTATAGTAAAAGAAATTTAGAAAATTTCAACAGTATGTTAAACCATATAAATAGAGAAATGGAAAATATTAAATCGGACAAGACGGAAGAAGGGAAGATATTAAAAAATAATTTAGAATTGCAAAAAAAACGTATGGAATTAGAGAAAGATGAAAAAGTTGTATATAATGATTGGAGAATAGGAGAAGTTGAAAATTACAGGAATATTTATGCACAAATATTATCTTTAAAAGAAGTACTGAATAATACTGATAAAAATATATTATTTAAAAATGCCGATGGCATAGATCAAAGTGAATTTGAAGCCTATTATGAACTTCCACAAGAAGAAATAAAAAAAGAAATTAATATTTTAGAAAGCAAATTAGAAGAAAGCAAAAATATAGTTGTAAAAAAGGATTATATAAAATATTTACAAAATCATATAAATAATACAGAAAAATTTATAAAAGAAAGAAAATTAGAATTAGAAGAATTAAAAAAACAACTTGAAAAAGATCCTAAAAATGAAGTTGTTAAAGAAAATATAAAACATATAACAACTATGATATCAAGAACTCAATCGCTGATAAATATAGATAAATATAGATTGAGAAACAAGATAGATTTTGAAGAAGATAATTGGAAAAATAACACTTTAAATAAAATAAAAAAAGATGTAGAAAAGCTTAATGAACCAATGCTAAACCAAGACGAATTTATTAATAATGCTTCCGTATTAAATATTAAAATGAATTATGAAAAGTATAAACAAGAATATGAAGAGAATACTAAACAGCTAAAAAATAACATTAAAATAAATTGGTATAGCTTAGAAAATAATATGCCACAATTAGAGAGCGTAAAAGATGCTAGAAGTGTTTTGAATAATATATATAACGTTTATGTAATATTAGCAATTTTACTTGTAATAATAATTGGTAGTGGAATAATTGCAACAGAGTTTTCAAAAGGAACTATAAGACTTTTATTAATAAGACCAGTATCAAGAGGAAAAATATTATTTTCAAAATTATTAGCGTTGTTAATGATTGGATATGGAATTATTATAGGAGCATTAATAATTTCAATAATTTCAAGTGGCATTCTATTTGGATTCAAGACGTTTAGTATACCTATATTAAAATTAGTTTCAGAAAAAATAATAGAAGTCAATTTTATCCAATATTTATCTCAGAATATATTTATAGTAACTACAAGTTTTGTTTTCATAACTTCGGTTGTATTTATGCTTTCAATAATAACTAAAAATATAGCTATATCTGTTGCCGTAAGCATGCTAATTTATTTAGGGGCTATGCCAGCAACATTAATCTTATCAGGGCTTAATTTTAATTGGATATCAAATACTTTTATACCATATATAAATCAATCTTTATTTAGGCTAATGCCATTTTTAACTGAAACTATAAAATCACAAAGTGGAATAAGGTTTAACCCATATAGTGGAGGAATACAATTAATTATACTTTCAATTGTTATGCTTGTAATTTCATTTGTAGTGTTCAATAAAAAAGATATAAAAAATTAAATAATATAATAAATTTTTGAAAAGTTTTCTTTAAAAAGTTATCTTTATTAAAGAAAGCTTTTTTACTTATGAACTAAATAAGTATTTTTCTTGAAATAATATTAAGAATAAAAGATAATGCACTTTAAGTTAGTATAATAGGTTTAAAAGAGCAAATTTTAAAAATGAATGTTTGCAATTGAATAAAGAAATTGTATAACAATATATATTTGATGATTTAATTTAAGGAGACTTTTAAAAATGAATATTATAGAAATTAAAAACTTATATAAAATTTATAGTCAAGGCAAAAGTAAAACAAAAGCACTTAGAAATATAAACTTAAAAATAAAAGAAGGTGAGTTTATAGCTATAGTTGGAACATCTGGTTCTGGAAAAACTACTCTTTTGAATATTATAGGTGCACTAGATAGGCAAACTTCAGGAGAAGTATTTATAGAAGGAAAAAACTTAAAAAATTTAAAAGATAAAGAATTATCACTATTAAGGCTTAGAAAAATAGGATTTATATTTCAATATTTCAATCTTATTTCAGTATTAAGTGTAGAAGAAAACATAGAAATGCCTGTGCTTTTAGATGATAGTGTTATGGATAAAGACTATAAAGAAGAAATATTGAAAATTTTAGGTTTAGAAAATAAAAAAAATAGTTTACCTTATGAACTTTCAGGAGGACAACAACAAAGAGTTGCTATAGGTAGAGCACTTGCCAATAAACCTCCCATAATATTAGCTGATGAACCTACTGGGAATTTAGATTCAAAAACTAGTAAAGATATAATAGAGCTATTAAAATATTCAACAAGAAAGTATAATCAAACTTTATTGTTAATAACTCATGATGAAAACATTGCTAAAATGGCAGATAGAGTCATAACAATAGAGGATGGAGAAATAGGTAAAGATGAGGTGATGTAAATATGAAAAATTATAGCTATTTAGTAAATAAACAGCTTAAATTAAATAAAAAAAGAAGCTTAATAGTAGTATTTACAAATGTATTGATAATAATTTTATTTATTTTAATAGCATATATAAATACTTTTATTGCCAAAATTAACATACAAGAAACTAAAAACTTTAATGGTAACTATGAAGGGAAATTTGAAAAATTAAATTTTAATGAAGTAAATTATCTTAAACAAAATGTTAAAGTTAGAAATTCAGGATTTCTTGTTCTAGAAGGTTCTTATAAAATTAATGTAGATGGAATTCAAAAAGATTTATTTAATTATTCATTAGATATGGAATGTATAAATAAAATTTTCAATAAAAGTATTGATTTAGAAGAGGGAAGTTTACCTAATAAAGATAAAGAAGTGATATTAGAAATTAACGCTAAAGGAGGGTTAAATAAAAAAATTGGAGATAATATTAAAATTGGGTCTATAAATTATAAAATAGTAGGTTTTTATAAGAGTAAGCAATCTAATAATATAGAATTTAAAGCTTTAAGTTTATTAAAAGATTATAAAAAGTATAAAAGTTTTTATGGGTTTGTTAATCTTAAAGAAAAGTCAAATTTAGGACAAAACATATTTAATATAGCTAAAAATATTGGAATTGATGAGCATTATAATAATGAAAATGCTAAAGTTTTTTTGAATGAAACTTTATTAAATCAAATAAAACAAGATAAAGTAATTTCATTTAATATTAATGTAACTTTATTTTTATTAACAGGATTTTTAATTTATGTTTGCATGAATTTATCTATAAAAGAAAGAATAAAGCATCTTTCTGTATTAAGATGTTTGGGTGCGACTTCAAATAAAATAAGATATTTGATTATAAAAGAAAATTTAATACTATCAAGTTTAGTTATAATTATATCTCTAATATTAGGTCACTTACTGATATATAGCTTTGTTAATGTAGTCCTAAAAAATATTATTAAAATGAATTTTTATGGAGTTAGGTTACATATTTCTTTAAAAATAATATTACAAGCAATTATTTTAGTATATATAGTATCAATTATAATATCAACAATTGCATATAAAAAAATAATAAAACCAAGTCCCATAGAGCTTTTGAAAAATAAGGGAAGTAATTTGAAAAAGTCAAAAATAATAAAAAATAATTTTATTAATAAGATTTTTGGATATAAAGGTGAATTAGCATATAAAAGTATAAGGTCGAACAATTCAAGCTTTCTAATAATAACTGTATTAGAAATAATTTCATTAATAGCTCTTGTAGTAATTACCTCTTTTTATACCATTATATTTAAAAATATTAAAGAAGAAAAAATAGGGGTAACTCAGGATTTTTCTATAATAATATACTCTAACTTATATAATCAAAAATTAGTTAAAGATGATTTAGAAAAAAGTCAAAATTTAATAAATAATTTAAAAAAGAATAAAGAAATAAAAGATATTTCTACTTATATGAATATGAAAGTAGAGACGCTATTTACCAAAGTTAAAATAAACAAAAATATTGAAAATAAATTTAAAGCAAAAAGTAATGAAGAACAGTATTTAGAAATACCTCAAAGTACAATGTTAGTGTATGATGATGAAGCTTTTAAAAATTTAATTCCATATATAAAAGGCGAAAAAATAACTTTAGATAAATTTAATGAGAATGGAATAGTATTAATAAATACCAATGTTAAAAGTAATAATTTAAAAGATAAAGAAGAACCTATTATTTATGTAAAAAGCGGAGATAATTTAAAAATTTATTTTAAAAGTTTGGAGAAAAACTTAAATAATAATATTCAAAGAAAATTTGGTAATATAAAATTTTTAGAGTTTAATGTGTTAGGAAGTATAAATTCAAGGTATATTTCAGATATACCAAAATTTAATAATTTTAATGAAGTGAATTTTATAATATCTAAAAAGTTTTATGAAAAAAACAAAAACTTACTAGTTAAAGATAAAAGAGTTTTGTATCTTTCAACTAATATAAATTTTAATTTTATAAACAAAAATAATGCGAATATAATAAAAAATATAAAGTCATATGTAGATGAAATAGGTGGATTTTACATAGATAATTATGGAAATATATTAAATCGAACAAGAAATTTGTTAGGATCATCTATTTTAGTATATACAGTAATGTTTTTTTTATGGGCTGTAGCAATTATAAGCTTTATAAATAATAGGAATTTAAGCATATCTTTAAGAAAAGAAGAATTTGGAATAATGCGTGCTATTGGTATGAACAAAAGAGATTTAAAAAAAGTTATTCTTTTAGAAGGACTAATTCAATGGCTTATAGTTTCAATAATAGGAGGGATTTTATCTTATATAGCTATAATCTTTATAAACATTTTTTTTAATTATAATGAAATAAATAGTAGTAGAAATATAAGTTTATGGATATTAGGATTAGGTATTATAATTCTTTTGACATTAAATTTAATAAGTGTAATAGTACCATTAAGAAAATTTAAAGATTTTAATATAATAGAAATGATTAATGGATAGCAAAGGAGAACAAAATGAGAAATATATTATTAGTAGAAGATGATAGGGCTGTTGCATTAGCTGTTATATATAGCTTGAAAAATGAAGGCTTTAATGTAACTCATGCAACTAATTTAAAACTAGCTAGGAGTATGTTTAACAAATATATAGATTTAATTTTATTAGATGTAATGTTGCCTGACGGTGATGGTTATGAGTTATGCAAAGAAATAAGAGAAAAGAATAATGAAGTTGGAATTATATTTATGACCGCTTGCGATGAAGAAATAAATATTACTTTAGGATTAGATTTAGGAGGAGATGATTATGTATCAAAGCCTGTTAAGATGAGAGAATTAATATCTAGGATAAATGCAGTTTTAAGAAGAAAAGGAGTTAAAAGAGATGAAGAAGACAAAAATATTTTATCTAGTGAAGGAATAGAAATTGACAAATCAGCTCATATAGTTAAAAAAAATGGACAAGAAATTTCTTTAACTCTAAGTGAGTTTAAATTACTAAATATACTTATAGAAAATTACCCAAATGTTTTAAGTAGAATTATGATTTTAGAAAAACTTTGGGATGTTGAAGGAAATTTTATAGATGATAACGCATTAAATGTTTATATGAAAAGACTTAGAGAAAAAATAGAAGAGGACAGTAAAAATCCTAAGCTTATAGTTACTGTTAGAGCTGTAGGATATAAATGGACATCTAAGGTGGTGAAAAAATAATGAATATTTTATTAGAAGAAGATGAAAGAAAAAAGTTAGTATTTTTTTTGATGATAATATTCATAATACAGGCAATATTTTTTTATTTTCTAAATATGATTATATTAAAAGAAATAAATAATAGATATATAAAGCAAAACATAGCTATTGTAGGAGAAACTTCAAAATATAATAAAAAACTAACTAAGGATATAATTCCTATAGTTACAGGAAAAACATTAGGAGATTATAATACGGGAAAAAGTATTATGAGTAAATATTCCTATAGTGAAGGATTAGATATTAACATTAATCCATTATTTTACAACACTCAAGGAGATTTAAAAATAGGAATAATTCTTATATCTTTATTTAGTTTTATATTATCTTTAATAGGCTTAATTTTTATAATGAATCCTTTATTTAAACAAATAAAATGTGTAACTATAAGAGCAGAAAATATAGTTGAGAATAAATTTGGTTATAATAAAGAGGCTCATGAATACAAGGGAAGTTTAGAAAAATTTATATATAAGTTTAATCTTATGGAAGATAGAATAAGAAATAATATTATTTTATTAAAAAACGAAAAAATTAATCTTAAAAATGTAATAAATGATATATCACATCAATTAAAAACTCCTTTAACAGCTTTAGATATGTATAATGATATATTAAAAGATTATAAGGAGATGAATGAAGAGGATATAGATAACTTTATTAATGCAAGTAAAGAACAATTAGATAGGATGAATTGGTTGGTTAAAACTCTTTTAAAATATGCAAGGCTTGAAAGTAATGCTGTTGAATATAGAAAAGAATATTTTTCTTTAAATAATACAATAGAAGAAAGTATTAATCCTCTTAAAATTAAAGCTAACGAAAAGAATCAGAGTTTGGTTTTTAACTATAAAAAAGATATAAAATATCTTCATGATAGAAAATGGATATCAGAGGCTATAAGCAATATTGTAAAAAATGCTATTGAACATACAGAAAATTACGGGAAGATTTTAATAACTATTGATGAAACGCCTATATCAATAGTTATTAAAATTAAAGATAATGGAGAAGGAATTGAAAAGTCAGAGATTAAAAAAATATTTAATAGATTTTATAAAGGACAAAATTCTCTTAATCCTAGTAGCATAGGAATAGGTTTATGTTTAAGTAAAACAATTATTCAAGACCATAATGGAGATATTACTGTAGAAAGTGAATTAGAGGTTGGAAGCACATTTTGTATTACTTTTTTAAAAACAACTCAATGATATAATTAATAGAAAAACTTATTTCTATTTTCAATAAAATTAACTAAACACATATTGTTAAATTTTTAATAAATGTAATAAAAAATTTAAAAAATTATGATTTAAATTAATAATAAATTAGAATAAATTGACATATAATTTGAACTGTGGTATATAAAAATTAATGCATAAGCATTAAAAAAATTATAGAGTTTTATTGTGGGAGGAGAGATTTAAATGGAAACAAAACAATTTAAAGCAGAGTCAAAAAGACTATTGGATCTTATGATTAATTCAATTTATACTCATAGGGAAATTTTTTTAAGAGAATTAATTTCTAACTCTAGTGATGCTATTGATAAGATTTATTATAAAGCATTAGTTGATGACTCTATAACTTTTAATAAAGAGGATTATTTTATTAGAATAAAAGCAGACAAAGAAAACAGGGAAATAAGAATTTGTGATACTGGTATTGGAATGACAAAAGAAGAACTTGAGGATAACCTTGGGGTTATTGCAAAAAGTGGTTCTTTAGATTTTAAAAAGGATAATGAATTAAATGATGAGCATGATATAATTGGTCAATTTGGTGTTGGATTTTATTCAGCATTTTTAGTTTCAGATGATGTTACTGTTATAAGTAAAGCTTTTGGAAGTGAAGAAGCTAATAGATGGAATTCTAAGGGGATAGAAGGCTATACTATTGAGCCTTGTGAGAAAGAAACAGTAGGAACTGAAGTTATACTTAAAATAAAAGAAAATACAGAAGATGAAAATTTCGATCAATTTTTAGATGAAGGAAGATTACAATCAATAGTTAAAAAGTATTCTGACTTTATTAGATATCCAATTAAAATGGATGTTAAGGAAATGAAACTTAAAGAAGGCTCTGAAACAGACTATGAAGAAGAAATTATAGAAAAAGTTGTAAATAGCATGGTTCCTATATGGAGAAAAAATAAGTCAGAACTTAAACAAGAAGATTATGATAATTTTTATTCTGAAAAACACTATGGATTTGATAAGCCATTAGCATATACTCACATCAGTGTTGATGGTGCAGTAAGCTATAATGCAATTTTATTTATTCCAGAAAGAATGCCATATAATTTCTACACTAAGGAATATGAAAAAGGATTACAATTGTATTCAAATGGCGTATTGATAATGGATAAGTGTGCAGATTTATTACCAGATTATTTTGCATTTGTTAAAGGTGTTGTAGATTCTGAAGATTTATCTCTTAACATATCAAGAGAGATGTTACAACATGATAGACAACTTAGACTTATTGCTAAAAACATAAAGACTAAGATTAAAAATGAGCTTAAAAATTTATTAGATAATGAAAGAGGAAGATATGAAATCTTCTATGAAGCTTTTGGAAGAGAATTAAAATATGGTATGTATAGTGATTATTCAAGTAAAGAATTATTACAAGACATCATAATGTTTTATTCATCTAAGGAAAAGAAGATGGTTACTTTAGATGAATATGTTTCTAGAATGAATGAAGAGCAAAAGTATATTTACTATGCTGCTGGTGATTCAAAGGAAAGAATTGAACAATTACCTCAAACAGAGATGGTACTTGATAAGGGATATGAAATTTTATACTTTACAGAAGACGTTGACGAGTTTGCTATAAGAATGCTTGGAAAGTATAAAGAAAAAGATTTTAAATCAGTATCTAGTGCAGATTTAGAAATTGAAAATGAAGAAGAAAAGAAAGAAAATGAAGAAGAAAACAAAGAAGAAAATAAGGTAGAAGAAGCAGATAATACTTTAATTTTTGAATCTATGAAGAATATTTTAAAAGATAAAGTTAAAGAAGTTAAAGCATCTAAGAGATTAAAAAATCGTTTAGTATGTTTAGCTAATGAAGGTGAAATTTCAATTGAAATGGAAAAGGTATTAAGTGCTATGCCTAATAGTCAGAATGTTAAGGCAGATAAAATTTTAGAAATTAATGCTAATCATGAAGTATTTAATTCATTAAAGAATGCTTATGAACATGATAAGGATAAGTTTGATGTATATACAAATTTATTATATAATCAAGCTTTACTTGTAGAAGGACTACCAGTAACAAATCCATTAGAATTCACAAACAATATATGTAGCTTAATGAAATAAAAATTAAAAAATAAACATAAGCTTGTTATTAATTAGTTTGTTAGTTAATAACAAGCTTTTAAAATTTTGAGATATTAAAAAGATTTGTAGATGAATTGATTTGAAAAATTAAGTAGGGTACAATTGTAAATATAATAAAATAATAGGTAGTTCGAAAGCCTCCTACCTTAAAATAAAACTATGGTAATTTTAAGTTAACTTAAATTTGAGTTAGCTTATTTTATCGTAGGTTTTTTAATCTGCGATTTTTTTGTTTTTAGGTAAAGCAAATACAGGAACTATCTAGAATTTTAAATTAGGGAGATGGTTTTTTGAAAAATAGTAATTTAACAAAAAAACTAGTTAGAACTGCTATGATAGCTGCTATATATGTAGTTATTACACTTATATTAGCACCTATAAGTTATATGGGTGTTCAATTTAGAATTTCAGAAGTTCTTGTACTTTTAGCTTATTTTGATCCATTCTATGTTGTTGGGTTAACTTTAGGATGCTTTATTGCAAATATGTTAGGACCAAATGGAATAGTAGATGTTATATTTGGAACACTTGCAACTTTTATAGCAGTTTCATTGATTGCAATTACAGCTAAAAAATTCAAACATAGTTCTAAAGGTCTTTTTATTGCATCTTTATGGCCAGTTATTGTAAATGCACTCATAATAGGATGGGAATTGAATATATTTTTTGGATTTCCATTAATATTATCAATGATACAAGTTGGGTTTGGAGAATTTGTAGTAGTTTCTGTTTTAGGAGTTGTTGTATTTAATATATTAGGAAGTAAGGTTAAAATTATTAATAGGTACTTATAGAGAGTTTTAGAAGGATACTTTAGAAATAAGAAGTTATTTTTAAGGTATCCTCAATTTATTTTTATGGTAAAATATAGTTAATTTCATATTGGAGGAAGATAGAAATGAATTGTATATTTTGTGAATTTGATAAAAATGATTATATAGCAGAAAACAATTTAGCTTTTGCTATATTTGATAAATTTCCAGTTAATGAAGGGCATGCACTAATTATTCCTAAAAGGCATTTTCAAAACTTTTTTGATGCAACTAAGGAAGAGATAGATGCTTGTTATGATTTATTACATAAGGTAAAAGAAATTATTGATATTAAACACAATCCAACTGGATATAATGTAGGAGTCAACATTAATGAAGATGCTGGGCAAACAATAATGCATCTTCATATACATTTAATTCCTAGATATAAAGGAGATATAGAAAATCCTAGAGGTGGAGTTAGAAAAATTAAAAAGCAATTAGTTGAGTATGATGGTTAATGAGTAGTTTATTATGATTAACACTAAATCAAATGCTATAAATATAGTAGAAAAAGAAATACAAGAAAGAAAAATTAATGTTATAACAGGTGGTAATAATTATCTATATTATAGGTTAAAAGAATGCTTTAAAATTTCTAAAAGTGTAGA
>X256_Zander__coassemble_86_pt1 | contig 18251 bp, 21 predicted proteins | sample X256_Zander__metabat2_high_PE_003 | metagenome-assembled genome bin X256_Zander | reverse complement strand
ATTAAATTAAGAAATGTACTTAATAATATAGCTCCTTTAGATAATGATAGTATGACTACTGCAAAGAAAAGACTAGATTCTCTTGCAAAGCCTTTAGGAAGTTTAGGAAAACTTGAAAATTTAGCGATTCAAATGGCTGGAATCAATGGTAAAGTCATAAATGGTATACATAAAAAAAGAATAATAATAATGTGTTCTGACAATGGGGTTGTAAGTGAAGGAGTAGCTTCTTGTCCTCAAAGATTAACTAGAGAACAATCAATAAACTTTACAAAAGGAACAACAGGTGTTGGTGTTATTGCAAATGCTTATAATACTGATTTAATGGTTGTAGATGTTGGTATAAATGATGATTTAAAAGTTCCTAAAATTATAGATAGAAAAATAAGAAAAGCTACTAGTAATATGGCTAAAGGTCCTGCAATGAGTTATGAGGAAGCAGTAAAAGGGATACTAGTTGGTATAGAAATGGTTAAAAAGTCTAAAGAAGAAGGCTATGATATTTTAGGCGTTGGAGAGATGGGTATTGGAAATACTACAACAAGCAGTGCTACTATGGTTGCTTTAACTGGATGTGATGTTAACAAAGCTGTTGGAAAAGGTGCAGGTCTTACTGATGAGGGTTTTGAAAAGAAAAAATTTATAGTTAAGCATTCAATAATTATAAACAATCCTAAAAAAGATGATCCAATAGATGTTGTTTCAAAAGTTGCAGGCTTTGATATAGCTGCTATGGCTGGAGTTTTTATAGGTAGTGCTTATTATAAAATACCAGTTGTTATAGATGGGTTTATATCTTCAGTAGCGGCACTTATCGCAGTTAGGTTAAATCCAATGATAAAAGAATATTTAATACCATCTCATGCTTCAAAAGAAATAGGCTTTAAAATAGTTATGGATGAACTTCAACTTGAACCATTACTTTCTTTAGATATGAGATTAGGTGAGGGAAGTGGATGTCCGTTTGCTTTTTCAATTGTTGAGTCTTCTTGTAAAGTTATAAGTGATATGGTTACTTTTGAAGAGGCTAAGATAGATAATAGCTATTTTGAAGATATAATGGAAGAAAAAAATTATGTAGTTTAAAATTAGGTGGTTTAAAATGAAAATCTTAATAATAGGTGGAAGCAAAAGTGGAAAAACTTCTTATGCACAGGATATAGCATCAAATCTTAAAAAAGATGGAAAGCTTTATTATGTGGCAACAATGAAGCCTTATGATGATGAAGATAGCATAAGAATAAAAAATCATATAGATGATAGAAAAAATTATGATTTTGAAACGCTAGAAGTACAAAAAAATATTGAGACTATCATAGATATTTTAAATAAGAAAGATGTTGCATTAATAGATAGTATAACTGCACTTCTTTGTAATGAAATGTTTTTAAAAGAAGGTACAAGAGAAAATTGTTCAAGCTTTATAGTAGAAGGATTAAAGAGAATATCTAATAATTTAAAGCATATAGTTGTAGTTTCTGATTATCTTTTTTCAGATAGTAAAATTTATGATGAATATACAAATAAATTTATGAAAGAATTAGCGCTTAGTTATAGAGAGCTAGCTAATGAGTTTGATGTAGTTATAGAATGCAATTATAAAAACATTTATTTTCATAAAGGAAAGGAATTTGCGAAAGAAATACTATGAAAAATTACATAAAAGGATTTTTAATGGCATTAGGTATGTTTACTACCATACCACTACGTTTTAATAGTTGGGATGATGATGGTGCAAAGCATATGCTAGTATTTTATCCCTTAATAGGTTTTATAATAGGACTTATTTGGTATGGAGGTTATAGCATTTTACATGTTCTTAATTTGCCAGTAATGATTTTCACATTTTTTATGATGATTTTTCCTTATTTTATAACTGGACTTTTGCATTTAGACGGATACATGGATGTTCATGATGCAATACTTTCAAGAAGAGATAGGGAAGAAAAGCTTAGGATATTAAAGGATTCACATACAGGAGCTTTTTCTGTAATTGCGGTAAGTTTACTTTTAATTTTTAATTTTGCTAGTATGAATACTTTATTATCAGAAAATAAAATGAGCTTATTACTTATATTTATACCAATGCTCTCAAGGTCATTTATAGTTTTAGCTATGGTATTTTTAAAAACATTACCACAAAGTTCATCAATGGCGTATTTTAAAAAGTACATAGAAAAAGTTGATAAAGGTCTTTTAATAGGATTGTTTTTAATTACTTTAGGAATATATTTTTATATTTTAAATATTTCAGGACTTATATGTGCAGGGGGTATGATTTTATGTACTTCAATTGTAGTTTATAAAGCGGTTAAGGATTTAGGTGGAATGTCTGGTGATATAGCAGGATATGGCCTTGTTATATGTGAAGCAATTGGAATTTTAATGATGGCACTAGTTTAGAGGTGATTAATTTGAAGTTAATATTTGGTGGCGCTTTTAATGGCAAATTAGAGTTTGTGTTAAACGAATTTAATTTAACTAAAGATGATGTTTGTTTTTGTAAAGATGAGAACTTAGATGTAGCTAAAAAAGTTATTTGTGGATTGCATCAGTTTACATATGAGGCTTTAAAAAATGACAAAAATCCTTTAGAGATTTTAAAATCTAAGGAAGAATTTTTAAAGGAAAAAATAATTATTTGTGATGATTTAAATTCTGGGATTGTTCCTCTTGAAAAGTTAGAGAGAAAATGGAGAGAGGAAAATGGAAAATGTCTTCAATGGATAAGTAAAAAATCTTCTAAGGTTTATAGAGTATTTTTTGGAATTGAAACGGTGATTAAAAATGAAGAAGATTAATTTACTTTTAATAAGACATGGAAAAACAGAAGCAAATGAAAAAAGGCTTTATTGTGGCAAAAGTAATATTTCTTTAAGTTCACTTGGAAAAAAGGAAGTAGAGGAATTAAAAGAAATTTATAGGGTTTATGAAGTAGAAAGATTTTTTACAAGTGGTGCTAAAAGGGCAAATGAAACATTAGAAATTCTTTTTCAAAATAATATATTTAAAGAACTAAAAGAGTTTTGGGAATATGACTTTGGAGACTTTGAAATGAAGTCCTATGAAATGCTAAAGGAAAATCAAGAATATATAGATTGGATTTTAGATAAGAAGGGCGATGTAATTTGCCCTAATGGAGAGAGTAAAAATCAATACAAAGAAAGAATAAAAAAGGCATTTGAAAAGCTTATAGATGAGTTAATTAAAGAACAAATAGATAATGCCGTGTTAGTTTCTCATGGAGGAACTGTTGGAATTTTATTGGAAATTTTTTCAAAAGAAAAAGGAAATTTTTATGATTTACAACCAAGTTGTGGACTTGGATATGAGGTAGAAGTTTTAGTTAAAAATCAAGAAATACAATTTAATATAAAAAATAAATTTTCTAAAGAAAGGTAGAGTTTAATATGGAGATTGTTTTAGGATTTTTATTAGATTTAATAATAGGAGATCCTCACAACCCTCTTCATCCTGTAAGAATTATAGGTTCTTTTGCAAGTTTTATAGAAAAGATAAATAGAAAAATATTTAAAAATGTTCTTAAACTTGCCGGTTTTATAACTTGGATAATGGTAGCCTTAGTTACATATTTAGTTGGTTACTTAATAGTTTATTTAACACTAAAGATTAATTTTTACTTAGGGTTTATAGTACAAGCTATTTTAATTTATTTTTGTATATCAACAAAAGGATTAAAAGTAGAGGGGTTAAAGGTATTATCATACATACTTAAAAAAGATATACAGGGAGCAAGAAAGCAACTCTCTTATATTGTCGGTAGAGATACAAATAACTTAACAGAAAGTGAAATTTTAAGAGCTGTAATAGAAACTATTGCAGAGAATATGTCAGATGGAATAATAGCACCTCTTTTATTCATAGGAATAGGAGGAGCACCTTTAGGACTTTTATATAAGTCAGTAAATACAATGGACTCTATGTTTGGATATAAAAATGATAAATATATAGATTTTGGATTTTTTCCTGCAAAGTTAGATGATGTATTTAATTTTATACCTGCAAGAGTTACAGGATTTTTAATAATAATAGCATCATTTTTACTTGGATTAGATTCAAAAAATAGTTATAAGATTTATAAAAGAGATAAAATGAATCATTCAAGTCCTAATAGTGCCCATCCAGAGGCAGCTGCTGCTGGAGCACTTAGGATAATGCTTGGTGGAACAAATTATTACTTTGGAAAACCTGTGGTTAAGCCAACTATTGGGGATGATTTAAAAACTATAGAAATAAGTACAGTTTTTGAAACCAATAAACTATTATATTTAACAGCTTTTTTAGGTCTTATATTATCAATAGGAATTAATTTTATTATTTATTATAGTTGGAGGTGTTTTTAATGAGTAATTTTGGACATGGTGGAAATGTAGAAGAAATAGCTAGAAGTTTAAATATAAATCTAAGAGATTTAATTGATTTTTCTGCAAATATAAATCCATTAGGATTAAATGAAACAATAAAAGAAACTATGATAAATTCTTTGCATAAAATAATAAAATATCCAGATATAACTTATTATGAAGCAAGAAAAGCTATATCAAATCATGAAAAGTGGGATATTAATGATATTGCTTTAGGAAATGGTGCAGCAGAGATTATTTTTAACGTAGTTAGAGCAATAAAACCTAAAAGAGCATTAATACCATCTCCAACTTTTTCTGAATATGAAATAGCTTGCAGAAGTGTTGATTGTGAGATTTTACATTACATATTAAAGGATACGGATAAATTTAATATAACAGATGATTTTTTAGAAAGTATAAATGATGAAATTGATCTTATATTTATATGCAATCCTAATAATCCTACTGGAGTTTTAACAAAAAACACTTTTATAGAAAAAGTAGCTAAAAAAGCTAAAGAACATAATTGTTTTGTTATATTAGATGAATCATTTTTAGATTTTGTAAAAAATGGTGAAAAATATTCAATTAATAATCTAATTGAAGCAAATGATAATTTAATTTTAATAAAATCTGCTACTAAGTTTTTTGCAATTCCAGGAATAAGAATAGGGTATGGATATTTTAAGAATGAAAAGTTAAAGAAAAGCCTTGATAAGATAACTATTTCTTGGTCTATAAATACATTAGCTAGTGAAGCTATTAAGGTTGCATTTTTACAAAAAGAATACATAGAAAATACAATGGATTTTGTGGAAAGAGAAAAAGATTATTTATTTAAAAAGTTTTTAGAATTTAAAAAACTAAAACCATTAAAACCTAGCGTTAATTTTATGATGTTTAAGTTTTTAGATGAAAATATAAACTTATATGAAGAATTATTAAAAAAGAAAATAATAATTAGACGTTGTAGCAATTACGAAGGATTAGATAATAGCTTTTATAGAGTGGCAGTAAGAAATAGAGAAGAAAATGAAATCTTAATAAAAGCTTTAGAAGAGATTTTATAAGATAAGGGATTTTTAGGTGATAGGGATATGAATGGAAAAAAGAACTTTATAATGTCTTATAGTTGTGGAAAAGATAGCACTTTAGCATTATATAGAATGATAAAAGGGGGACATACACCAAAGGCTTTGCTTATAACTTTAAATAAAGAAAATGAATCTTCTTGGTTTCATGAAGTTTCATTAAATCTTGTAAAACAAGTTTCAAAATCTTTAGATATAAAACTTATTGTTTCTTATTCTAAGGGTGATGATTATGAAACATCTTTTAAGGATGCATTATTAGAAGGAAAAAATTTAGGGGCAGATTCTTGTGTGTTTGGTGATATAGATATAGAAAATCATAAAAAATGGTGTAATGATAGATGCAAGGAAGTAGATATAGATAGTATTTTTCCACTATGGCAAGAAAATAGAGAAGAGTTAACATATGAATTTATAGATAGTGGGTTTAGAGCTTTAGTTAAGAAGATTAATTTGAATAGTTTATCAGAAGATTTTTTAGGAAAAATTTTAACTAAGGAATTAGTTGGAAAAATTAAAGAAACAGGTTCAGACCCATGTGGAGAAAATGGGGAATATCATACATTTGTTTTTGATGGTCCTATTTTTAAAACTCCTGTTAATTTTAAAATAGGAGAAATTTATAAAAATTATAACTGTGGGATTTTGGATTTAAAGGAGGGCAAAGTTAATGAATAAGAATATTATTTTACTTGGAACAGCTTCTGGAGTTGGCAAAAGTACTTTAGCTTGTGCTTTTTGTAGATATTTTAAAAAAGAAGGATATAAAACAGCACCTTTTAAAGCTTTAAACATATCTCTAAATTCTTATGTTACAGAAGAAGGCTTAGAGATGGGACGAGCACAAGTTGTTCAAGCTGAAGCCTGTGGAATAAAACCTTCAGCATTTATGAATCCAATTTTATTAAAGCCTTCTGGAAATGGAAAAACACAGGTTATAGTAAATGGAAAAGTTTATTGTAATATAGATTCTTATAAATATAGAGAAATGACTGAAGAGTTAAGAGGAAAAGCTAAAGACGGTTATAATATTTTAGCAGAAAATAATGATGTAATTGTTCTTGAAGGTTCTGGAAGTTGTGCAGAAATAAACTTAAAAGATAGTGATATAGCGAATACCCATATGGCAAAGTCAGTAGATGCACCAATAATATTAGTAAGTGATATTGATAGAGGTGGAGTTTTTGCATCAGTTGTTGGAACGCTTATGCTTTTAAGCGAAGAGGAAAGAGAGCGAGTAAAAGGTGTTATAATAAACAAGTTTAGAGGGAATGCAGACTATTTTAAACCTGCAATGAAACAGCTTGAAGATATTATAAAGGTTCCAGTACTTGGAGTTATGCCATACTTTAAATTAGATATTGAAGATGAAGATGGAGTTACGGATAAACTAAATAAAATTAAAAAAGAAAACTCTTTAGATGTAGCAGTTATAAAAATACCTCATATGTCTAACTTTACGGATTTTAATTCATTAAATATGTTAAAAGGTGTTTCAGTTAGATATGTTTCAGAAGTAAGTGAGCTGGGAGAACCTAATTTAATACTTATTCCTGGAACAAAAAACACTATACAATCCTTAAAATTTTTAAAAGAAAGTGGATTATTTGAAGAGATTAAAAAGCAAAAGGAAAATGGAACTTTAATATTTGGTATATGTGGTGGATATCAAATGCTTGGAAAGAAGATAAAAGACCCTTTAAGAATAGAAGGGGAAAATGAAGAAGAAGATGGATTCGGTTTCTTAGATATGGAAACTATATTTAATAAAGATAAGACTACAAAACATTCTGAGGGAACTATTATATTAAACAATGATATTTTAAAAAACTCTTTAGGGAACAAAGTTGTTGGATATGAAATTCATAATGGGGTAAGTAATATTTTTGAAAATAATAGAGTTTTCATAGAAGGAAATGATGGCGAAAAACTTGGAATATGTGATAAAACTCAAAGAGTTTATGGAACATATCTTCATGGGGTATTTGATTCATCAGAGTTTTTAAATTCATTCTTTAAGAGATTAAAAGAAATTTTTAATATTAAAGAACTTGACAGTGAAGAAATAGTTGATTATGAAACTTATAAAAATTCACAGTATGAAAAGTTAGAAGAGATATTAAGAGAAAACATAGATATGCAAAAAGTACAAAAGATAATAGGATTAAATAATAAAAATTCGGAGGAATAGAAAATGAAAAAAGCTATTTTAGTAATAAGTTTTGGAACAAGTCATTTAGATACATTACAAAAAACTATTGAAAAGGTTGAGGGTGACATTAAGAAAAGATTCGAAGGTGAATACGAAGTAATCAGAGCTTTTACTGCTCATAAAATAATTAAGAAATTAAAAGAAAAGCACGGATTAGAAATTCAAACACCAGAAGAAGCTTTAGAAATGCTTTCAAGAGATAATTTTGAAGAAGTTGTAATTCAACCACTTCATCTTATAGCAGGAGAAGAATTCGATTATATAAAAAAGGTTACAAAGCAATATGAAGATAAATTTAAAAGCTTAATTTTATCAAGACCAATGCTTTATTTTGAGTGTGAAGAGGAAAGAACTCGTGACTATTCAAATCTTGCAAAGGCTTTAAAAGAGTTTTTACCTAAGAAAGAAAACTATATTTTAATAGGTCATGGAACTAACCATCCTGCAGGTGCTAGTTATGGATGTCTTCAAAATATTTTTGCGGATAATGATATGGATAACTTTTTTGTTGGAACAGTAGAAGGATATCCAAGCTATGAAGTAACATTAAAAAGATTAAAAAAAGCAAATGCTAAGAATGTTCTTTTAATTCCATTATTATTAGTTGCAGGAGATCATGCTAAAAATGATATAGCTGGTGATGATGAAGATTCATGGAAGAGTATGCTTTTAGAAGAAGGATTTAATGTAGAGGTATTTTTACATGGACTTGGTGAGTTTGATGAAATATCAAAATTATATTTAAATCACTTAGAGGATGCTATGTCTATGGAACTTAGAGGTCTTGGAGAAACTAAAAAAGGGGTAAAGTAAGATGAAATCTATAATTGTATCATCTAATTCTAGTGGGGGTGGAAAAACTACTTTTACATTAGGATTTATGAGGGCACTAGAGAAAAAGGGCTATTCTGTACAAGGATACAAAGTAGGACCAGATTATATAGATACAGATTTTCATAGATTAATTACTAAAAAAAATTCAAGAAATTTAGATAGCTTTTTAATGGGAGAAGATGGAGTTATTGAAAGTTATTTAAGAGGTCATGGGGATTTAGGTGTAATTGAAGGAGTTATGGGACTTTATGATGGTAAAGGAATAGATGGAGAGGGCTCAACAGATTCTATTTCAAAAATGCTTAATCTTCCTATAGTACTTGTAATTACACCAAAGGCTCAAAGTACAACTATTGCAGCAGAGCTTAAAGGGTTAATAGAATTTAAAAACGCTAATATAGTTGGAGTTGTTTTTAATAAGGTAAGCGAAAGATATTACTTATTATTAAAAAAGATAGTAGAAACTTTTACAAAGCTTAAAGTTTTAGGATTTGTTCCAAATGTTGAAGAGGTTAAGTTTAAAAGCAGACATCTAGGGCTTGTTCAAGGGGTTGAAGTTGAAAATCTTGAAGAGAAAATAAATGTTCTAAGTGATGCAATAACAGAGAATGTAGATTTAGATTTGCTTATTGAAGATTTTAAAGAAGCTAAGCATAAGGAAATCGATAGAAGTAAATTTAAATTAAAAAATAAAAATTTAAAAATTGGAGTTGCTTATGATGAAGCCTTTAGGTTTTATTATAAGGAAAACTTAGAGCTTTTAGAGAACATTGGAGAGGTTAAATACTTTAGCCCTATTAGGGATGAAAAACTTCCAAGTGATATAGATTTTTTATATATTGGGGGAGGTTATCCTGAGGTGTTTAAGGACAAGTTAGAAGCTAATAAATCTTTATTAAAAGATATAAAAGAAAAGTTAGAAAATGGACTTAATTGTTATGCTGAATGTGGTGGGCTAATGTATTTAACTGAAAATATAGATGGTTCGTCTATGGTAGGATTTTTTAAAGGAAATTCTTATATGACAAATAGATTAAATAACTTTGGATATGCAAATTTAGAAATTAAAGAAGAAAGTTTAAAATTACCAAAGAAACTATCTATAAACTGTCATGAGTTTCATAAATCTAAAGTTGATTTAGAAGAAACACCAATATATGAAGTTTCAAAGGAAGATATATTAGGTGATGTTAAGAAATGGAACTGTGGTTATGTTAAAAATAATACTTTAGCAGGTTACCCACATATTCATTTATTTGGTAATATGGATTTTATAGAAAACATTTTAATGGGTAAGGAGAAGAAAAATGAGTTATAATAAAAACCCAATGGATATAGAAAAAAGAAGTTTTGAAATTATTGGTGAGGAAATGGGACCTAATAATTTCACTGAAAGAGAACTTCAAATAGTAAAAAGAGTAATTCATACAACTGCTGACTTTGAGTACAAGGATATAATTCACATTAGTCAAAATGCAATAGATGAAGCATTAAAGCTTATGAAAAAAGGATGCAAAATATATACAGATACTCAAATGATAAAGTCTGGAATAAATAAAAGAGCTTTAGAAAAATTAGGTTGTGAGATTGTGAATTATGTTTCTCACGAAAAAGCTTTTGAAATAGCAAAAGAAAAAAATATAACTCGTTCAATGGCTGCAATAGAAATGGCATACGAAGAAGGAATTGAGTTCTTTGTTTTTGGAAATGCACCAACTGCACTTTATAGATTACTTGAACTTTATAATGAAGGCAAAGCAAACCCTAAGTTTATTATAGGAGCACCAGTTGGATTTGTTGGCGCAAGAGAAAGTAAGGAAGAACTTTTAAAGTATGACATAGAAAATATTACTATAAAAGGGAGAAAAGGTGGAAGTACAGTATCTACAGCTATAGTAAATGCTTTAATGTATATGGTGGTTGATAGATAATGTTTGAAATGTATATAGAAGATGGTGGGAAGAAACTAAGATGTGGATACACCACAGGATCATCAGCAACAGCAGCAGCAAAGGCAGCAACTTATACCCTTTTACATAACAAAAAATTAGAGTTTGTTACAATAACAACACCTACAGGAATTGATATTGACATAAAAATTAAGAGAACTGAAATTTATGATGATTATGTAGAATGTTTTGTTGAAAAAGATGGTGGGGATGATATAGATGCAACTCATGGTCTTGAAATTGGTGCGAGAGTTTCTAAAAGCAATATTTTTAAGATAGATGGTGGAATTGGTGTTGGAAGAGTTCATGGGGATGGTCTAAATGTAAAAAAAGGTGAAGCTGCAATAAATCCAACTCCAAGAAAAATGATAGAAAAAGAGGTTAAAAGCTTTTTAAAAAATAAGGATTTTAGTGTTTCTGTTATAATATTTATTCCTAAAGGGGAAGAAATAGCTAAAAAAACTTTTAATAGTAGACTGAATATCTTAGGTGGTATTTCTATTTTAGGAACAACAGGAATTGTGTATCCAATGTCAGAAGATGCTATAAAGGCATCCATTGCATTAGAAATAAAACAAAAGGCTTTAAAAAATGATGAGTTAATTCTTGTATTTGGACATATTGGAGAAGAGGCAGGAGAAAAGCTTGGATACTTTAGAGATAAGATGGTTATAATGTCTAACTACGTAGGTTTTGCCCTTGAAGAATGTGTTAGTAAAGGTATAAAAAAATTAACCATTATAGGCCATATAGGTAAGATGTGTAAACTTGCTTATGGGTGCTTTAATACTCACAGTAGAATTTGTGGAGTCAGACTTGAAGTTTTAGCATTAGAAATGTTTTTACTTGGTTATGATAAAAAACTTATAGAGAGAGTTTTAGAAGAGAAGACAACAGATGGTGCAGTTAGACTTTTAGGAGAAGGACATGAAAAGCTTTATAAAATTATCACAGAAAAAATAAAGTTTAAGTGTGAAGAACATATATATAATGAAGCTAAAATTGATATAGTAATGTATGCAGGCACTGTTGATTCAAAAATTTTAGCTATATGTAATGAATAAAGAAATAGGTGATTTTATGGTTTTTGTAGTAGGTATAGGACCAGGAAATAAAGAGTACATGCTAAAGATAGCAGAGAAAACCTTAATTAATAGTGATTATGTTTTAGGTTTTGAAAGAGCATTAAAAACTATTGAGGATTTAGATTTAAATATTGTTAAAATTAATTCTTTAAAAGAAACCTTAGATTTTATAGAAAACAATGAAGGAAATATATCAGTAATAGCTTCAGGAGATCCATTATTTTATGGAATAACTGAGTATTTAAAAAAGAATACGTCTAAAGAGATTAAGGTTATACCAGGAATAAGCTCTTTTCAGTATTTAAGTTCAAAGCTTTTAGTTTCTTGGAATGGTGCTTATCTTGGAAGTATGCATGGTAGAGAAGAGGACTTTATAAACTCTGTAAGAGAAAATAAAAAATCTTTTTGGTTAACAGATAAGAAAAATACACCAAGTTATTTATGTAAAGTTCTTAAAGATAACAATGTTAATTGTAAAGTCACTATTGGAGAAAATCTTTCTTATGAAGATGAAATAATAACAATAGGAAAACCAGAGGAACTTTTAGAAAAAGAATTTTCTAATCTTTCAGTAATGGTTGTGGAGGTTATATGAGATTTATAAAAGATGAAGAGTTTATAAGAGGAACTGTTCCAATGACTAAGGAAAACATAAGACTTCTTACTATGTCAAAGTTAAATTTAGATTCTGAAGATTCTTTTTTAGATATAGGTTGTGGGACAGGTAGTATATCTATTCAAGGTGCAAAGTTTTGTAAATTGGTTACATCTATAGATAAAGAAGATGATGCAATAGAAACTACAAAGAAAAACATAGAAAAGTTTAAGTGTGAAAATATAACTCTTATAAAAGGTGAAGCAAAAGAAACTTTATTAAAGCTAAAAGAAAAATTTGATGCTATATTTATTGGTGGAAGTGGAGGAAATCTAGAAGAAATTATAGATTTAACTTTAGAACTTCTAAAACCAAATGGAAGATTAGTAGCAAATTTCATAACATTAGTGAATGCAGTGAAGATGGCAGAATACTTAACTAAAAAAGGTTTACAGGTTGAAACAACATTACTTCAAGTTTCAACAGCAAAAGGAAAAAGCTTAATGTTAAGTGCCAATAATCCAATATTTATAATAAAAGTACAAAAGGAGAAATAATTAAATGAGTAAGTTTTATGGAATCGGAGTAGGACCAGGAGATAGTGAATTATTAACTGTAAAAGGATTAAGAATAATAAGAGAGTGTGACGTTGTAATATGTCCAAGTGCTATGGAAGGTGGCGAAAGCATAGCTTATAATACGGTTAAGGATTTCTTAGATAAGGATAAGGATGTAAGAATTCTTCATTTCCCAATGGGTAAGGATGATACTGATGAGAAGGTATTTAATGCTTATAAAATAATAGAAGAATGTTTAGATTCAGGAAAAGATGTAGCATTTTTAACTTTAGGAGATCCTTATGTTTATAGTACATACATTCATCTTTTAACTCACTTTAAAGAAGAACATTATGAAGTAGAGACTATACCAGGAATAACTTCTTTCTGTGCAGCAGCAAGTATTGTTGATACTCCATTAGTTGTTGGAGATGAGCCATTAATGGTTATACCAGCAATAAGTGTTGATAGAATAAAAGATGAAAAGTTTGTTGTAATAATGAAAGTTTATAAGCGTGAAGAAGAAGTAATAAATGTACTAGAAGAAAAAGGCTTTAAGTATGTTTTAGTATCTAGAGCAGGTAGAGAAGGTCAAAAAGTTTTATATAAAAAAGAAGATATATTAAATCATAGAGATTATATGTCACTAATAATAGCAAGTAGAAACTAATTGAAAGAGTAGGATGAGATTATGGTTTATTTTATAGGTGCAGGTCCAGGAGATGTGGATTTAATAACTGTTAAGGGTAGAGATACTTTAGCTAAAGCTGATGTTGTTATTTATGCAGGTTCTTTAGTAAGTAGTGAACATTTAAAATTCTGTAAAGAGGGTGTAGAAATACATAACTCAGCATCAATGACTTTAGAAGAGGTTATTGAGGTTATGAAAAAAGCTAAAGAAGAGGGAAAAGATGTTGTAAGATTACATACAGGAGACCCAAGTATATATGGTGCTATTAAAGAGCAAATGGATGAGCTTGAAAAGTTAAACATTAATTATAAAGTTATTCCAGGAGTAAGTTCATGCACAGCAGCTGCTGCTAGCATAAGAAAAGAATTTACATTACCATCAGTAACTCAAACAGTGATACTTACTAGAGTTGAGGGAAGAACTCCAGTGCCAGAGGGTGAGGATTTAGAAGTTTTAGCATCAGTTGGTGCTTCAATGGCAATCTTTTTATCTATTTCAATGATTGATAAGGTTGTTGAAAAACTTAGAAGAGGATATAAGAGAAACGTTCCAATAGCAGTAGTTGAAAGAGCTACTTGGGAAGATGAAAGAGTTTTAATTGGAACTCTAGATGATATAAGTGAAAAGGTAAATAAGGCTGGAATTAAGAAATGTGCTCAAATATTAGTTGGTGATTTCATAGATACTGAATATGAAAAGAGCCTTCTATATGATAAGACTTTTACTCATGAGTATAGAAAAGGAATAGAGTAAAATGTTTGGGATTATAAGCGTTACTGAATCAGGAGATATGATTGCTAAGGTTTTAAATAATGAATTTAAATCTAAGGTTTATTTAAAGGATGAAGTTAAAGAAATAGGATTAAAAACTATAACTGAAAAACTTTTTAGCGAAGCTTTAGGAATTATTTTTATAAGTTCAACTGGTATAGCAGTAAGAGCTATAGCCCCTTTTATAGAGTGCAAAACAAAAGATCCTGCAATAGTTGTTGTTGACTCAATAGGAAAGTATGCAATAAGTTTATTGTCTGGTCACTTAGGTGGTGGAAATGAACTTGCTGAAAAAGTTTCAAAAATAATTAATGCAAAAAGTATAATAACTACTGCAACAGATATGAAAAATTTAGTTGCACCAGATATTATAGCTTTGAAAAACAATCTTATTATTGAAGATTTAAAAAAAGCTAAGGATTTTTCTGCAAAATTAATAGAAAATAAAGAGATAGAATTTTTTGATGATAATAATAAGATTAAAATTCCTAAGGGATATAAAAAGTTATCTAAAGAAGGTGAAAATCTTCTTTGGGTAACTAGCAAAATAAATTCTAATTTTAATTATAAAAACACTTTAAGACTAATTAGAAAAAATATCGTTTTAGGGATAGGATGTAAAAAGAATTTTCCAAAGGAAGAAATGAAGGAAAAGGTTTTAAAATACCTAGAAGAAAATAATATAGATTTAAGAGCTATAAAATCAATAGGAAGTATAGATTTAAAGAAAAATGAAGAGGCAATTTTAAGTTTGAAAAATTTATTTAATTGCGATTTTATTACTTTTTCAAAGGATGAAATACTTAAAGTTAAGGGTGATTTTATAGAAAGTGAATTTGTAAAAAAGATAACAGGAGTAGGTGCTGTTGCAGAACCTTCCGTTATCCTTTTAGGTGGTAAAATAGTATTTTCTAAAGAAAAATTAGGTGGAATAACCATTTGTGTAGGAGAGATTGATTGTGGGTAAATTATATGTAGTAGGAATTGGGCCAGGCTCAATAGATAATATGACATTAAGAGCGTATAACACTATAAAAAAGTGTGATGTTATAGTTGGATATACAAAATATATTTCAATGATAAAAGAGTTGGTTGAAGGTAAAGAGCTTATTTCAACTGGAATGAAAAGCGAAGAAGAGAGATGTAAAAAAGCTTTAGAAATTTCAAAGGATAAGGATGTAGCTATTATAAGTACAGGTGATGCTGGAATATACGGAATGGCGGGACTTATTTTAGAACTTAGAGAAGATGAAGAGGTAGAAATAATACCTGGAGTTACTGCATCTTCTTCAGCAGGTTCAGTTTTAGGAGCACCATTAATGCATGATAACTGTAACATAAGTTTAAGTGATTTAATGACTCCTTATGAAGAAATTAAAAAAAGAGTTGACATTGCAGCAGAGTCAGATTTTATAATTTCTTTATACAATCCAAGAAGTAATGGAAGACCTCATTATCTTAAAGAATGTATTGAATTGATTAAAAAGCATAGAGATGCTAAAACTCCAGTAGCTGTTGTTGAACATGCTTTAAGAGAGGGACAAAATGTGAAGCTATTTACATTAGAAAACTTTGATGATGAAGTAGTAAATATGATGTCTATAGTTGTAATTGGAAATTCAAAAAGTTATTTTAAAGACGGATATTTTATAACTCCTAGGGGATATAAATTAGGAAGTGATAAGAATTGTTAGCTTTTATCTTAGGAACATCTGATGGAAAGGCTTTATTAAAAGAATTAAATAAATATACAGATGATATTTTGTTATCTACTGCCACTAAATATGGTGGAGATATTTTAAAAGATTTCAAGTATAAATACTTAAATACATCTCCATTAAATGAAATAAAACTTCAAGAATTACTAAAAGAAAAAGAAGTACAAGCTTTAGTTGATTTTAGCCATCCTTATGCAATAGAAGTTAGTAAAAATGCTATGGAAGCTTGTGAAAAGTTAAAAATTGAATATATAAGGTTTGAAAGAAAAGGCGTAGCTGAAAAGTATAAAGATAACTCTAAAGTACATCTTATAAAAGACTTAGAGGATTTAAAAGAGCTTTTAGAAAATAAAAAAGGCAATATTTTAAATACTATGGGAAGTAATAACATAGGAAAACTTGAGGGATTAAATCTTTCAAATAGAATTATTCATAGAGTTCTCCCAACTAAAGAAGTTATAGAAAAATGTAATGATTTTGGAGTGAAACTTGAAAATATAATAGCAATAAAAGGTCCTGTAAGCTATGATTTAAATTTAGCTTTCTTAAAAAATTATAATATAGAAGCTATGATTTTAAAGGATAGTGGAGAAAGTGGTGCAACTGAAGAAAAACTTAAAAGTGCTTTAGATTTAAATATTCATTGCTATATTTTAGAAAGGAAAACTTTAGATTATAAGAAAGTTTTTTACAATGAGAAAGAAATTTTAGATTATTTATTAAAGAGTTATTTAAAGAGTTAGAAAATCAATTTTAAATTGTTTATAGATAATCAGCATTAAAATGTATTATTGATTATCTATAAATTATAAATTTGCATATATAAATGTTACAAATTTAACAGAATTTAAGATTAATTTTAAAATAAAAATTTCAGGAGGAAATGAATATGAAAAAGATATTAGCATGTATAGTTTTGACGATCTTATTTGTTATTTACCCACAAGAAGTTAAAGCTATGCACATAGCAGAAGGGTTTTTACCAGTAAAATGGTGTATAGCTTATTTTGCAATTATTATTCCATTTTTAGTCTTAGGAATAAGGGAAATTAGAAAGAAAACACATAATAATAAGGAATTAAAAATGATGCTAGCTCTTGTTGCAGCATATGTTTTTGTGCTTTCTGCAATGAAAATTCCATCAGTGAATGGAAGTTGTTCACATCCAACAGGAATAGGTCTTGGGGCAATTTTATTTGGACCTATGGTTATGAGTGTTGTAGGTTTTGTAGTTTTAGTATTCCAAGCATTGCTATTAGCTCATGGTGGAATTACAACTCTTGGGGCAAATACGTTCTCAATGGGAATAGTAGGAGCTTTAGTTTCTTATGGAGTATATAGATTATTTAAAAATAAAAACAGAAACTTAGCAGTATTTTTAGCTGCAAGTTTAGGTGATTTATTTACTTATATTACTACATCAATACAATTAGGATTAGTTTTTCCAAGTAAGACAACAGGAGTTGTTGGTTCAATTTTAAGCTTTTTAAGTATTTTTGCTATAACTCAAATTCCTTTAGCAATTGTAGAGGGAGTACTTACAGTTGTAATATTTGATTTCATAGAAAAACATTGTAAAAATGAATTAACATTGCTTGGGGAGGGAGTTTAATGAGTAAGAAAAAAATTATATTATTATTGGTTTTATGTGTGCTTTTAATTGTAGCTCCATTTTTTGTAGCTAGAAATGGAGAATTTGCAGGTTCAGATGATTTAGCAGAAGAAAATATAGAAAAAATTAGTGGTGGAGATTATAAACCTTGGGCACATCATTTGTTTGAGCCACCATCAGGAGAAGTTGAAAGCTTTTTATTTGCATTTCAAGCTGCAGCAGGAGCAGGATTTATAGGATATTTCATAGGAAAAAAAAGCAAGGTTAAATGCTAAGAGAAGTTTATCTTTATTCGAAAACAGGATTTGGAAGTAAATATCATCCAGTAGAAAAACTTTTAATAGGTATAATACCTCTTATAGTAATAGGTACTAAAAATAGTTTTATAATACTTACAATATATTTAATATATTTTTTGATATTAGATTTATTGTTTAAAGTGCCTTATAAAATGATAATTAAGTTTTTGATATTGTCTGTTGGATTTACGGCTTTGTCCATAATAGGCTTAATGTTTTCTGGATATGACTTTATATACATATTAAGATTGCTTTATAAAACCGTTATAGGAGCTTTTGCAATAAGCTTTATAGCTTTAACAACAGATTTAGATAGCATACTTTATTTAATATCTAGAGTAGATTACTTAAAAGATGTTTGTGACATTGCAAAGTCTATGGAAAGATTTTTATTTTTAGTAGAAGATGAATTTGTAATAGTAAAAAATGCAGTGTTATCAAGAGATTGTAGTAAAAAATATAAAGATAGA
>X256_Zander__coassemble_83_pt1 | contig 19170 bp, 15 predicted proteins | sample X256_Zander__metabat2_high_PE_003 | metagenome-assembled genome bin X256_Zander | reverse complement strand
TCACAGTATAAATGTTTACATTAATATAGAAATGTATATATTTTTCGTATCGGATAAATTTAAATATAAGCATTATGCACTTTCTAATTGGAGCGATAAAAGTTCAATGTATGATATTTCCTTACAAATGTATTTAGGAAATAAGGGCTTAAAAGATATGGATTCAAAAGGAAGACTTAGAAAAAGTGAATGTAGTATTAATTATACTTACAATAACATTAATGGAGATTCATCTAAGGATAGTTATGTTATTAATATAGGAGATTAAAATAGTAAAAAATGTAATATATTAAAAATTAGAGCAATATTTAAATTAGTTGTATAATTTTCATATAACATTTTAATCATATTATCAATAATAAAAAGAAAAAAATACCATAATTAACTTACTCTTAAATTGAAGGTTAAAATGCAAGTTGGTATAATTTAACTATTGTTAGCTAAATTAAGTCTTTAAATAGGAGGTGGACTGTTGTTATAATCTTATAAAATCTTGTTAAACTATTAAAAGTTATATAATATTTTATATATTATTAGCAACTGAGCATATGCAAAATAGAAATTGGATTAAAAAAGTAGGAAATATAGCTTATTATTTATTAGTAGTTTTAATAATAATTTTGCTAATTAACAATTTTTCAAATAGGTCAAATGCAGTATATAATATAGTAGGTTTTAGAAATTACACTATTTTAACTGGAAGTATGGAACCTAAAATTTATCCAGGTGATTTAGTTATAGTTAAGAAAGAAAATCCTAATGACTTAAAGGTTGGAGATATTATAACTTTTAATAAAGTTGATGAAAATATAGTTGTAACCCATAGACTTATTGCGGAAAAAGACGATGGTTTTATAACTAAGGGTGATAATAATAACGTTCAAGATGATGGAATATTAAAAAAACAAGATGTTATAGGGAAAGTTGTTCTTACAATACCTAAAATAGGATATATATTTGTGTTCTTTGCAAAACCTTTAGTTATAGCAGCAATATTAATTATTCTTGGATTATCTATTGGATGGGATGTTCTAAGAAAAAAAGATGATAAAGAAGATAGCACTAAGGTTAGTAATGATAAATAGTAACATTTGAGGATTCTTAATTTGAATCCTCTTTTTATATTTATAATTAACGAAAATATAAGTGTTCTAACATAAAGTATATAAGTTCTGAAAAATATTCTAAATTTAAAATATAGAACATTTCAATTACACAGTTATTATGAATGCAGATTGATTGTTATAAGATATGTAGTATAACAATGTAGAATACCTTTAATATCATATATAAATAATAACAAATGCTATAATAAAAGAGAAAAATAGATTATAATTAATAATTAAAAAATATGTTATTATTTAGATTTTATCATTAGCTATTTGTAAGTAGTTCATTTAAAGATAAACTATGTAATGAGATATAATTTATTTATAGTTTTAATTGATTATATATTAAGTAAAATAAAAAGGAGTGAATTTTTTTGGATATATCATTTTTAGGAGGAGCTTCTGAAGTTGGAGCAAGTTCTATTTTAGTTAATATAAACGGAAAAAACATACTTATGGACTGTGGAATTAGGCAGGGTGCAAGTAAGGATGTTTTACCTGATTTTAGAACAATACAAGAAAAGGGTGGAGTAGATGCAATTATAATCTCTCATGCTCATATGGATCATATAGGCGCAGTACCTATTATAGCAAAGGAATATCCTTTAGCTAAAATTTATTGTAACAATATGACTAAGGATTTAATGAGAGTTTTATTTTACGATAGTTTAAAGATAATGAATAATAGGGAGGTAGAAATACCGTTATACGGCGAAGGTGATGTAGAGAATGTTTTAAATAAAACATATACATTTAACTTTGAAGTTCCTTTTTCATTATTTGAGGATATTAAAGTTACTTTTTATATGGCAGGTCATATACCAGGGGCTAGCTGTGTTTATGTAACATCACCTAAAGAAAGTATTTTTTATAGTGGAGATTTTTCACTTTTTCCACAAATAAATGTTGAGGGAAGTAAAATTCCAAAGCTTAGACCTGATGTTGCTATATTAGAGTCAACTTATGGTGATAAGCTTCATGCTAATAGAAAACTTGAAGAGGACAGATTAGTTGATATATTAAATGATAAGATTGCAAAAGGTGGAAAAGTATTAATACCAGCCTTTGCTTTAGGTAGAGCTCAAGAGGTAATTTTAATATTAAAAAGAGCTATTAATAATAAAAAAATGCCTAAGGTTAAGGTTTATATTGATGGAATGGTAAGGTCTATTAACCTTGCATTCAAAAGAAATCCACTTTATTTAAGACAATCTTTATGTAAGAAAATATTAAAGGGAATAGAACCTTTTTATGATGAAAATATAATAGCGATAGAGAAAAAAGAGCAAAGAGATGAAATATTAAAAGCTGAAGAACCTTGTATAATAATTTCTAGTTCTGGAATGGTAACAGGTGGACCTAGTCAGTACTATGCAGAAAAATTATTAAGTGATGAAAATTCAACAATAATAATTTCTGGATATCAAGATGAAGAATCTCCAGGAAGAAAAATTCTAAATCTTTTTGAAGTTGAAAAAAAGGATAGAAAGCTTGAAATAAATAATAGAATAATTCCTGTTAAGTGTGATGTTGAAAAGGTTCAATTATCAGCACATGGAGATAAAAATGAAATTAAGGGGCTTTATGAAAGATTAACTCCAAAGCATTTATTTTTAGTTCATGGAAATAGAGAAGTTATTGAGAATTTGGGAAAGGAAATGTCTACAGGTACAATTGGTGGAATTTATACACCTATGGTTGGAGATTCTTATGATATTGATATTAAAAATCCTAGAAAGCAATTTAATAAAACTTTTAATTATTTAATGAATAAAGATGAAAAAATAGATCAAGAAGGATTAAAAGATCTTAGAATATTTGTTAAAGAATATTATTTTAATAGATTATTTACAGCAGAAGAATTATTATCTATTTGGAATAAAAATATTAAATATACTCAAGAGGAAATACAAAAATTTCAAACTCTTTTAACAGAGAGTCCTTACTTTGAAAGTGACATAAGACGTTTATTTATGTTTGGACCTACTAGCGAGGATGACCTTGAAAAGTTATTTAAAAAACAAGAGTTAAACCAAACAGATGTTAATAATATTTTATCTGAAAGACTTTCAGAATATAACTTTAAGAAAATAGGTCTTAAAGTTGATGAAAAAACTGCTATAATTTCTTTTGATTTTCCTTTGGTTGTACCAAAAGAAATTTATAGTGTTATTGATGAGTTAAAAGAAGAGATTAAGTGGAATATTGAAATAAGTAATCAAACTAATTTTAATGCTTTAGACAATGAAATAAGAGAAGCTTTTGATTATAAGGGAATAAAGAAAATTTCTCATAATCAATTTGATAACAATGTTATGTTAAAGCTAGAAAATGAAGAGAATTTCAATTTAGACTCTATAAAAAAAGAAATCTTTGAAAAAACAGGCTATAATATTTTAAACAAAGATAATGATACAAGTAAACAAGTGGCAGTATCTAGGGATGAAGTTTTAGACCAAAATAGATTAATTGGTTTAATTGATAATAGCTTTAGCAGTGCTAAATATAAACCTTATAAGAAAAGTGTTATATCTATAGGTTATATGAAGCTTTCTTTTATATCACCTAAGGCTGGATTATTTTATGAAGATAAAATAGAAGAACTTTCTAAAGATAGTGGTTGGAAACTAGAAATAAATAATAGTTATAATCAAAATGATATAATGAATTTAGCAGAAAGTTTATGTAGAAGTTTTGATATCGAATTAAAAAAGAGACCTTCCTTTAATCCACAAAACGGAAGCGTTAAGATTCAAGTTGTTAATGGAGTTTCAGAAGATAAATTTAACGAATTTAAAGAGAAGTTTTTTGGTATGACAGCTACAGAGGTTTTAAAAGCATAATTTATTTATAGCATTTTTCTATAAATAAAAATTAAGTTAATCTTTAGAAGAAAAGAATCAGTTTATATGTTTTAATAAAAAATTTATATTTAGAAGTTTAAAATATAATATATGTGAATTTAAATTTTATCATATTAATTGATTAGGATAAAAAAATAATACCTATAAGATTAGTGAAAAATCTTATAGGTGTTTTTTCTATGCTAAAGGAGAAATTAATCTACATATAGGTTCAAAAAATTTGTTTAGCATAGTTCTATTTTCATATTTTTTTAAGGTTAATTCTTCGCAGTATTTAATGTCTTTTATAAATTGATTCTGTACATGGTTACATATTTTTTCATTATATATAAAAGCATTAGTTTCAAAGTTAAGTTGGAAGCTTCTTATATCCATATTTGCAGTTCCTATGCTACATACAGAGGAATCAGAAACAATACATTTACTATGAATAAATCCATTTTTGTAAAGATAAACTTTAACTCCACTTTCTAAAAGTTCTTCTAAGTAAGAGTTAGCAATCCAAGACATAAAGACATGATCTGGATTTTTGGGAATCATTAATCTTACATCTACACCAGAAGAAGCAGCCATTTTTATGCAGTCAAACATACAATCATCAGGAACAAAATATGGAGTTTGGATAAATACACTTTTTTTAGCATCATTAATTATTTTAATATATCCATTTTTAATTTGTTGCTTATCATGGTCAGGACCAGAAGAAACTATTTGCATTCCAACTAATGAATTATAATTAAATTGTGGTTTTTTTAAGTATTTCAAATAATTTTCAAAGTTATAATCGTCATTAGTATAAGTCCAGTCTAAAATGAATCTAGTTTCTAATTCATTTATTGCATTTCCTTCGATTTTTAAATGAGTATCTCTCCAATAACCTATTTTCTTATCTTCACCTACGTACTCATTACCAACATTAAAGCCACCTAAATAAGCAACATTACCATCTATTATTATTATTTTTCTATGGTTTCTATAATTAATTCTTTTATTTATATATTTAAAAAAGCTACGAAAAAATACTGAATATTTACCACCAGCTTTTTCAAGTTCTTTTATATATTGTTTATTTATTCCGTCACCTAAAGCATCAATTAAAAGCTTAACTTCTACGCCTTCTTTGGCTTTTTTTATTAAGATATCCATAAATCTTTTTCCTAAGTCATCAGTTCTAAAAATATAAAATTCTATATGGATAAATTCCGTTGCCTTTTCTAATTCTTTAAATATATTTTCAAACAATTCTTTTCCATCAAAAAAGGGAGTAATTTTGTTATTTTGAGTATAAGTAGAATCTGCATTTTTTTGATTCATTTTTATTAAACTAGCATATTTATCTGAAATAGGATCATCTTTATAATTAGAAGATAGGGTTTCAAGATAATCTTGTTTTTCTTTATCACTAACTATTTTCTTACTAAACATTTTTTGTTTTGTAAGGTTTTGTCCAAATAAAACATAAACTATGAAACCAACTATTGGTATAAAAGATAAAATTAAAACCCAGGCCCATGTAACTGAAGGATTTTTTCTTTCAAAAAATATTAAAAACAAAATAAGAATTAAGTTCAGGGTGAAAATTATATTGCTCAATAAAGCCCAACTCATTTTCTACACATCCTTTCTATGTATTAATTAAATCATAGCATAAAGGAAACGTATTTTTAGGATTAGAAATAAAACTTTGAATATTTTTACATATAGTTAATAAATTTCAAAATATAAATAGTTCAATTTAATCTGTAAAATGAAGTAATTATGTAAAATAATATAAAATTTGTATATCAGTGATGATATAATATTTTTATGGTTAAAGCTAAAGAAAGGGTTAAATTTTATGGAACAACAACTTATAATAAAAAATTCTCATAAAAGAAGTAAACTATATGGAATAAAAAAAGAATTAAATAATAAAAATAAAATTCTAAATGAATATGAGTTAATGAAGATTAAAGAAAAAAATAAGGATTTCATTAAAATATCAAAAGTATATATAGATATGTTTTATTCTGTGCTTAAAGATAAGGATTTTATAATAATTTTAACTGATAAAAATGGATGTATTCTACATATAAATGGAGATTCTGAAACAGAAAAAAATTTAAAAAAGTTAAATATTTTAGTAGGTGCATATATGGATGAAAAAAGTGTAGGCACAAATGCTATGGGGACTGCATTAAGCGAAAATAAAAGTGTTCAGATAACTGCTAATGAACATTATGTAGATGTTTTTCATAAATTAACTTGTTCTGCATCACCAATTCATGATGAAAATGGAAATATAATAGGAACTTTAAATTTAACAGGGGCAAGTAATAAAAAGCATCCACATACTTTAGGGTTAGTTATGTTTGCAGTGAAAGCAATAGAAAATGAAATTATTAAGTTAAAATCAGAAGAAGCACTTCAAGAAACTTATAATTATATGGAAAGTATTATAGATAATGTTGATAAGGGGTTAGTTATTGTTGATAATGATGGAAAAATAAAAAACATAAATGATTTAGCTACAAGAATTTTGTTTAAAGATAAAGATAAAGTTTTAAATACATATATAGATTCTATAGTTTCAGATTGGAGAGAAATTTTTGATGGTTTAAAGAGTCGTAAAAATATAATAACAAAAGAAATTAAATTAAATTATAGTAGTAAGTTTAAAATAAAATTAGATTTTAAGACTATTCAAGTTAATGACAGGATAGCTGGGGTATTAATAACTTTAATTAAAGAAGAGGAATATAAAAATATTAATAAAAAAACATGGGCAACATATAAGTTTGATGACTTAATAGGGGATAGTAGGGCTATAAATAATGTAGTTATAAATTCTAAAGTAATTGCTAATAGTCCATCAACCGTATTAATAGAGGGAGAAAGTGGAACAGGTAAGGAGGTTTTAGCGCAAGCAATACATAATTATAGCATTAGAAAAAACAATAAATTCATTGCTATTAACTGTGGTGCATTGTCTAAAAACCTAATAGAAGCAGAACTTTTTGGATATGAGGATGGTACTTTTACAGGTGGAAAAAAAGGTGGAAAAATAGGTAAGTTTGAATTAGCTAATGGTGGGACTTTATTTTTAGATGAAATAAGTGAGATGCCTTTAGATTTACAAGTTGTTTTGCTTAGAGTTTTGCAGGAAGAAAAGATTGTAAGACTTGGTGGTGAAAAAGAAATACCTATAGATGTAAGAATTATAGCAGCTACAAATAAGGATTTAAAAGAACAAGTTAAAAATGGAAGATTTAGAGAAGATTTATATTATAGACTTTGTGTTATTCCAATAAAAATTCCTTCTTTAAAAGAAAGAAAAGGGGATGTAGAAAAACTTATAGAGCATTTTTTAAGGATAAAAGCTATTAAGTTAAATAAATCCATACCTAAACTAAGAGCAGAAATTTATAATAGTTTATTAAATTATGATTGGCCTGGAAACATAAGAGAGTTAGAAAATTGTATAGAGAATATAGTTAATTTAAACGGAAATATATCCTTTAAAATGTTTGAAACAGAAAATCAAAAAGAACAATCCTGTAATTTTATCAATTGTGATGAATATGAAAAAGTAAATCTTAATTTAGAATATACTGAAAAGAAAACTATAATAAAAGCTATTAAGGTTTGTAATAGTAATTTAAGTAAAACTTCTAAAATTTTAGGTATTGGGAGGAATACATTATATTCAAAACTTAAAAAGTATGAGATAAATATTAAAAATTAACTGTATTATTTCAGAACACTGTAATGTTTTTGCACATAAAAATTTAGAGTAATGTTCTACTATAGAACATGTTTACCTTTTCATTACACTTGATTGTGCTAAATTATTAACAAAATTAGACTTTCAATTTTGGCATAGTTATTGCTATTTAATTAAGTGACAGAATAAATATGAGAAGCATAAGGGAGATTTATGAGATGGCAAGATTTACATTACCAAGAGATATTTATCATGGAAAGGGTTCACTAGAAATTTTAAAAGGATTAAAAGGCAAAAAAGCTATCATAGTAGTTGGTGGTGGATCAATGAAAAGATTTGGTTTTTTACAAAAGGTTGAGGACCACTTACATGAAGCAGGAATAGAAACTAAACTATTTGAAGGTGTTGAACCAGATCCATCCGTGGAAACTGTAATGAAGGGTGCAGAAATAATGAGAGATTTTCAGCCTGATTTAATTGTTGCAATGGGTGGTGGTTCACCAATAGACGCAGCCAAAGCTATGTGGATATTCTATGAGTACCCAGATTTTACTTTTGAGCAAGCTGTAGTACCATTTGGATTACCTGAATTAAGGCAAAAGGCTAAATTTATAGCAATACCATCAACAAGTGGAACTGCTACAGAAGTTACTGCATTTTCAGTTATAACAGATTATAAAGCTAAGATAAAATATCCTTTAGCTGATTTTAATATAACTCCAGACATAGCAATTGTAGATCCTGATTTAGCACAAACAATGCCAGCTAAATTAGTTGCACATACAGGAATGGATGCTTTAACTCATGCAATAGAAGCATATACTGCAACATTACATACAAACTTTACAGACCCATTAGCATTAAAGGCTATAAATATGGTTGAAGAAAATTTGATTAATTCTTTTAATGGAGATGCTGAAGCAAGAAACTTAATGCATGAAGCTCAATGTTTAGCAGGAATGGCATTTTCAAATGCATTACTTGGAATAGTTCATTCGATGGCTCATAAAGTTGGAGCTGTATTCCATATTCCACATGGATGTGCTAATGCAATCTTTTTATCATATGTAATAGATTACAATAGAAAATCTTGTGAAGATAGATATGGTGATATAGCTAGAAGTTTAGGTTTAGAGGGAAAAGATAATAAAGAACTTACAGATAAATTAATAGAGTTAATTAATGAATTTAATAATAAATTAAATATTCCACATTCAATGAAGGAATATGGAATAACAGAGGCAGATTTTAAAGCTAACTTAAAATTCATAGCACATAATGCAGTTTTAGATGCTTGTACTGGTTCAAACCCAAGAACTATAGATGATGAAACAATGGAAAAATTATTTGAATGTACATTCTATGGAACTAAAGTTAATTTTTAATTGATTAATATACAATAAAATAACTAAACTACATTTTAAAGCTAGCATTTATAACAACTTTAGTTAAAATGGCTTGTAGTTTTAAATGCAGAGTTTTTTAGAATTTATAAAGATTAAATTTTAAAAATCATGCTTTGGAGTTTTTTGAATTTATATACTTGATTAGGATTATAGTTTTATAATAAGATAATAACCTAATCATAATTAACAATATATATAGATGAAAGGTAGAGAAGATAATATGTTTAAGATAGTGAATAAGAGAGAACTAACAGATAACATTTATTTAATGGATATAGAAGCACCAAGGGTAGCAAAGTCAGCAAAACCTGGTCAATTTATAATTATAAAGAATGATGAAAAAGGAGAAAGAATTCCTTTAACAATAGCAGATTATAATAGAGAAAAAAATACAGTTACTATAGTATTTCAAACAGTTGGTGCAGGAACAAAAAAACTTGCAAAGTTTGAAGTTGGAGATTATGTAACTGACTTTGTTGGTCCATTAGGACAACCTAGTGAATTTATAAATGAAAGCATAGATGAATTAAAAAAGAAAAAGTTTATTTTTATAGCGGGTGGAGTAGGTGCAGCACCTGTTTATCCACAAGTTAAATGGTTCCACGAAAATGGAATTAATGTAGATGTAATAATGGGAAGTAGAAATAAAGAACTTCTAATATTAGAAGAGGACATGAGAAAGGTTTCTGGAAACCTTTATGTTGCAACTGATGATGGTTCTTATGGGTTTAATGGAAGAGTTACAGATTGTTTAAAAGATTTAGTTGAAAATCAAGGAAAAAAATATGACCATGCTGTAATTATAGGACCTATGATTATGATGAAGTTTGCTGCAATGCTTACTAAGGAATTAAATATAGCAACAACAGTAAGTTTGAATCCAATAATGGTTGATGGAACAGGTATGTGTGGTGCTTGTAGAGTAACTGTTGGTGGAGAAGTTAAGTTTGCTTGTGTTGATGGTCCTGAATTTGATGGACATTTAGTTGATTTTGATGAATCAATGCGAAGACAAGCTATGTATAAGAGTGAAGAAGGTAGATCTATTTTAAAAATAGAAGAAGGGGACACTCATAGTCATGGTGGCTGTGGTTGTAAGGGTGATAAATAATGAGTGCAGTAAATAGAATGGTTAGAACTCCTGTTGCTGAACAAAATGCAAAGGAGAGAGCTAAAAATTTTAGTGAAGTTTGCTTAGGATATAATGAAGAAGATGCAATAAAAGAAGCTAAAAGGTGTTTAGGTTGTAAAAATCCTAGATGTGTTGAGGGTTGTCCAGTTTCAATAGATATACCTGAATTTATTTCTCATATTAAAGAGGGAGATTTTGAAGGGTCAGCAAAAGAAATTGCTAAATATAGTTCATTACCAGCAGTTTGTGGTAGAGTTTGTCCTCAAGAAAGCCAATGTGAAGGAAAATGCGTTTTAGGAATAAAAGGTGAGCCTGTTGCAATTGGAAAACTTGAAATGTTTACGGCTGATTGGGCAAGAAAAAATAAGGTTGATTTAAGTGAAACCAAAGCAAAGAATGGTAAAAAAGTTGCAGTTATAGGAAGTGGTCCTGCGGGACTTACTTGTGCGGGTGATTTAGCTAAGGAAGGTTATGATGTAACTATTTTTGAAGCATTACATGAACCGGGTGGAGTTTTAGTTTATGGAATTCCAGAGTTTAGATTACCTAAAGATGATGTTGTTAAACCTGAAATAGAGAATATTAAAAAATTAGGTGTAAAAATAGAAACTAACGTTATTATAGGTAGAACTATAACTATAGATGAGTTAATAGAACATGAAAAATTTCAAGCAGTATTTATAGGTTCGGGTGCAGGACTTCCTAAATTCATGGGAATACCAGGAGAAAATGCAAATGGAGTTTTCTCAGCAAATGAGTTTTTAACTAGAGTTAACTTAATGAAAGCATTTAAAGAAGAATATCATACACCAGTTAAGGTAGGTAAAAAAGTTGCTATAGTTGGTGGTGGTAATGTTGCTATGGATGCTGCAAGAACTGCTTTAAGACTTGGTTCAGAAAGTCATATTGTTTATAGAAGAGGTTTAGATGAACTTCCTGCAAGAGCAGAAGAAGTACATCATGCAAAGGAAGAGGGCGTAATTTTTGATGTTTTAACTAATCCAACAGAAATTTTAACAGATGAAAATGGATGGGTTAAAGGTATGAAGTGTGTAAAGATGGAGCTTGGAGAAGCTGATGCATCAGGAAGAAGAAGACCTGTGGAAGTTGAAGGTTCTGAATTTGTTATGGATGTAGATACAGTTATAATGTCTCTTGGAACTTCACCAAACCCATTAATTTCATCAACTACTGAAGGTTTAGAAATAAATAAGTGGAAGTGCATTGTTGCAAATGAAGAAACAGGATTAACTTCAAGAGAGGGAGTTTATGCTGGTGGAGATGCTGTAACAGGTGCTGCCACTGTTATACTTGCAATGGGTGCAGGTAAACATGCTGCTAAGGCAATTGATGAATATTTAAGTAAAAAGTAATAATTAAATACAAAAACTAAAGCCTATATGTTAGAGGATAAAAATTTAATATATAGGCTTTATTCTTTTCATATTAATGAAGAGGTAAGTAATAGGAGTTAAAATTTAACTTAACCTTTTATAAAAGAAATTAAAATACAAATAAATAAATTAAAGCTATTTTTAAGAATTTAATAAATAAATCGACAAAAAATTTTAAAAACACTATACAAATACGTTTACATTTGCTATACTCTAAATGGGGACAGAAAAGTCTGAAAATTTAAAAATATAAGACGATAGAAAATGGGGGACAAACATTATGAAGAAAAAATTTATACTATTAGCTATAACAGCTTTATTAACAGTAACACCAATGATGACAGCAAAGGCTTATGATAAAGATATAACTATACCTACAACTAAAATTGCTGTAATTGATGGAAAAATAAAATCTGAAATAGAAATAGAAAAAGAGACATCACAGGTAAACCCATGGTTATATGCCGATATAAAATTAGATGCAACTAAATCAAAACAATGTAAATTTAACTATGCAGAGTTAGCTTTAAAAAGAGCTTTTGGATTCTTTAACGATAATAAACTATCACTAAAAGATGGAGATTTCTACATAGTTTTAAACAATGGTTTTGTTATAAATAGAGATAACTATAAGGATAAAAAAATAACAGATATAGCTAAATCAGAAATTTTAGATAAGGATTTTTACAGAGGAGATACATTATTTAAATTAGCTTTTCTTTATCATGACAATGCAGTTGAGAGAACAACTAAGTGGCAACTTGTTGATACAATAGATTTACCAGCAGGTTCTAGTCATACATTAACTAAACAATATACTGCAGGAATTACTGAAACAGCTCAATTAAAAATGGGACAAACATTAGGATTAAAACTTATAAGTGAAGTAGGTTCAAGTAGTAGTGCTGATTTTAAATTTGCATCAGTTAAAGCTATGTTAAGTTTAAAAGGTGAAATGAATGCTACAAGAGAAAAAGCTTTTGAAAATAATAGAGAAATTAAATCTAGTTTCGAAAGTAGTACAAATATTTCATACAAACCTTGTGATACAGATAAGGTAATTTTAAGATATCAATTAATTGATAACTACAAGGCAGATACTAAAGCATTTAAAGATGCTACATCTACTTTAGTAGGAGCTATGAACTCAGCAGGAGTTGATATAGTAAAAGCTGTTCCAGCAGCAGGAGAAAATGGAATTGATGTTCCAACAGAAAAGATATTTGATGTAACTGTAGAAAAATAAAGAATAAGAACTAGATTATAAAACCTAGGGTAAAAAGCTAAGTAGTATGCTTTTTACCCTAGGTTTATTTTAATCAATTTAATTTAAGTTTATAACTTATTTTGATGGAATAAATTTTAAAGCTTAGTGTATTAATTAGGAAAGTTTAGTATAATATAAAAGATTTTTAATTTTATAGGGGTGGTTAAGATAAAGAAAGGACAAGTTACTTTAGGATTAATGTTTATAATGTTTATATCAATAATAGCAACACCTAGTATGAATAACTCTCATATATTTAATCAAAAAGTATATTCTGTTGCAGATGAAAAATTTAAAAGTAAAATAAAATCGGCAAATTTGTCAACGGATTATGAAATAGAGCAGGTTTTAAAGGATGTTGACACTTTTGGATTAAATACGGTGAATGTTCCTATAATTATAAAAATAGATTCTCTAACTTCTAGTGAAATGAGCATTGACGAAGATAGTTTTAAAAAAGGAATAAGTATGATAAAAAAGCTAAAGGCTAGAGATATAAATGTTATTTTAGAGGCATATCCTTGGATAAAAAATGGAGAAAGCTACGAAACGAATTGGAAACCTGATGATGTAAATAAGTTTTTTGATAGTTGGAAAAATGACATATTAGGAGTTTTAGCAGATAAGGTTGCAAAGCCGTATAGAGTTTATGCTATGAATGTAGCATCGAATTTAGTATATTTAGAAAACTATCAAGATAAATGGTGTGATATTATAGACTTTATTAAAAATAAATATAATGGATTTATAACATATAGGACTTGTTGGTGGTATACGGCAAAATGGGATAAGAAAATTTATGAAAATTTCAATAAAAAATTAAGTAATAAATTATTTTCTAAGGTTGATTTTATAAGTGTTGCAGCTTACTTTGAACTTACTGATAGAATGAAAAATACTGTGACACAGTTAGAAAAGGCTATTTATAAAGTAGAAAAATTTAAAAGAGGTCAAAATATAAAAGAACAACTATATAAGCTTCATAAGAAATGGGATAAACCTATATTTTTTGGAGAACTAGGTTTTCCAAGAAAAGAGGGAGCGTCGATTGAGCCATGGAATGAATTTTGCTCTAGAGTAGTAGATGGAAGTGAACAAGCAAGATGTTTTCAAGCTTATAAAAATGTTTTTGAAAAAGAACCTTGGCATTTAGGGTTCTCAGTATTTGCCGTAGGGGAAAAGGGGATAAATAAAAACTACTACCCTTCAAAAGAAAGTGAAGAAGTTATAAAGAGTTGGTATTGTGAAATAAATTAAAGTGTATTTTACTTTGGAAATTTGATAAACTATAAATAGGTAGATTAAGTAGATAATAGGATATTTGCTTAATCTATTTATTTTAAATAATTTTAAGATGGAAGTGAAATTAAAATGAAAAATGTTAAAGATTTTAATTTTTATACAAAAGGTGAAGAAATTGCAAATGCAATAACTCATGGAATAGGTGCGGGTTTAGCAATAGCTGCTTTAGTTCTACTTATAGTGTTTTCTGCAAAAACAGGCAGTCCATATAAAATAGTTAGCTTTACTATATTTGGAGTAACTCTAGTAATTCTTTACCTAGGTTCAACTTTATATCACTCTATACCAAATAGAAAAGCTAAAAGAGTATTTAGGATAATAGACCATGCATCAATATATTTATTAATTGCAGGAACATATACTCCATTTACATTAACAGTGTTAAGACCAACTATAGGATGGTGGCTTTTTGGAATAATGTGGGGAGTAACTGTTATAGGAATTTTTTTAAAAATAATGTGGCTGGATAGATTTGATAAGTTATCTACATTATTGTATCTAATTATGGGATGGGCGATTGTCTTTGCAATAAAAGATTTAATTGCCACAGTTCCAGTAATGGGAATAGTTTTCTTAGTTTTAGGAGGACTTTTTTACTCATTAGGATGTATTTTTTATAGTGTTGATAAATGGCCATATAATCATGCAGTATGGCACTTGTTTGTAATAGCAGGAAGTGTATTTCACTTTTTTGCAGTAATTTTATATCTATAACATAGAAAAAGAGCAATCAATATTGGTTGTTCTTTTTCTATGTTATAAAATACATTGTATGATTATAGAAAATAAATATTAAAAATAGTAAAATAATACTATAAATGAAATTTATTTTACAGAATGAAAAACAAAAGGAGAAGAAAAATGGCAAATGTAAAGACTAATGCAATGAGAATTTTAGACAGTAATAAAGTAGAATATGATGTAATAACTTATGATAATAAGGATGGAAAAATAGATGGAATATCTGTTGCAGAAAAAATACAAAGAGTTCCTGAAATAGTTTTTAAAACTTTAGTAACACAAGGAAATAGTAGAGAACTCTATGTTTTTGTCATTCCAGTAGCAGAAGAATTAGATTTAAAAAAGTCTGCTAAGGCTTGCGGAGAGAAGAAAGTTGAAATGATACATGTTAAGGATATAAATAAATTTACTGGATACATAAGAGGTGGGTGCTCACCTATAGGAATGAAAAAACGATATAAAACTTTTATTCATTCTACTGCTAAGAATTTAGATAAAATAGTTATAAGTGGTGGGAAGATAGGATTTCAAATTGAAATTAAATCAGAGGATTTAATAGATGTTATAGATGGTGATTTTTCAGACTTAATAAAATAAAAGAAGGGAAAATTAATGTTAATTTTTATAATTATATTATTTGTTATATTAATTGGAATTACTATATTTATTGTAGATTATGCTTTTAAAAATTTAGTGTTAGCAAAAAGGCAAACAAAAGAAGATGCTTTTAATCTTTTAAAAACAAAAGGTATTTATAATATTGAAGATTACAATAGCTTAGATATAGAAGAATTAAATGTTAAAAGCAATGATGGATATAAGTTAAAAGGGTATTTTATAGAAAAAGATAAAGATTGTAAAAAAGTAATGATAATAATTCATGGATATACTGCAAATCATTTTGTTTCTTTGCAGTTTGTTGATATGTTTTTAAAGGATGATTTCAATGTTTTATTAATAGATGCTAGAAGTCATGGAAGTAGTGAGGGAGTTTATGCTTCTTATGGTTTTTATGAAAGAGATGACTTAGATTTATGGGTTGATTTAATTAGAAGTAAAATTGGAAGTGATGGAAAAATAGGTCTTATGGGACAATCTATGGGTGCATCTACTGTACTTATGTATGGAGGTGCTCATGAAGATAAGATTGATTTTATAATTGAAGATTGTGGATTTTCTAATGGAAAAGAAATATTAAAATATCAACTTAAAAAAGTAGCTCATCTTCCGTGCAAACCTTTTTATTATTTTATAAATAGAAGATTAAGAAGGAAATGTCTATTTTCATTGGATGATGTATCTCCAATAGACGATATTAAAGATAAAGAAATTCCTGTATTATTTATACATGGAACAGAAGATGGAACTGTTCCATTTAGTATGGGAGAAGAGATGTTTAAGATTAAAAAAGGTAATAAGAATATATTTTATAAAGTAGAAGGAGCAGTTCATGTTGGTTGTTACCCAAAAGATAAGGAAAAATATAAAGAGGCAGTATATAATTTTATAAATTTAGCCTTAAAAGATTAGTTTTAAAAGCAAAAATTTATAAATAGATAGTTTTCTAAAAAGATTTTATACTTTAAATTATTAAATGTTTATTGTAAATCAAAATAAAAATATAGTTTATATAAGATAATATAATAAAAAGGTAGGGATAGACGTATGTTATATTTTGCATATGGAAGTAATTTAAATATGAAAGCAATGAAGAAAATGTGTAGGGATTCTAAGCCAATAACTAAAGCAAAGCTAAAGAATTTTAAGCTTACTTTTAATGTATATGCAGATATAGTTGAAAGTTTAGGTGATGAAGTTTTTGGTGCTTTATACGAAGTATCTGAAAGGGATTTAATTCCACTAGATGAATATGAAGATTATCCAGAACTTTATAAAAAAGAAGAGGTTATCTTAGAAGATGAAGAGGGACAAACCTATAAAGCTTTCGTATATACTATGGTGGAAAAATCGTTAAAAGAGCCTTTTGAAGATTATTATGAAGTTATAGAGCAAGGGTATAAAGATTGGAATATTGAAACTAAAGCTTTACAAATTGCAAGAAGTGAGTTTAGTAAAAAATAATATAGTAATAAATGAGGTGTAAGTAAATGAATAAAGTTTTAGATAAATTAACCCCGTCAGTTTCAAAAAGAGTATTATTTTTTGCTATTGCAATACTTTGGAGCATTGCATCAATTAGAATTTTAAATATCGGTTCACTTGGAATTATAGAAAATACTAAAAATCCATTTATATTTTTTGTTATAGGATTTGTTGGATTTGTATTCTTTTTTAGAATAGTATTTTTCAAAGTATTTATTAAACATACAAAAAGAATAGTGAATAAAGAAAAAGAAAAAGTTTGTTTGTTTTCATTTTTGGATTTTAAAGGTTATATATTAATGATATGTTTAATAAGTTTAGGAGTGTTTTTGAAAATTACAAATATAATACCGATGCTTTATCTTGGAACATTTTATATATCATTAGGATTATCTTTATTATCAACAGCAATATCTTTTGTATATTCTGGAATTAGATATAATTATATGGAAATTAAACATAAAATTAAAAAAGTTTAGCTAATAAATAAAGTGGTGAAATTAAAAAACTAGAGTTAAAAATTATTTTTAACTCTAATTTTCTGATTAAAATAAAAATTTATTTTAACTTAAATGTTAAAGTTACAGGATTATGATCTGAGTATTCAAATTCCATATTTGTTCCTTTAGTAGATATTACTTCTACATTATCAGAAACCATAAAAGCATCTATAATTGCTGTTAGGTTTTTATCTTTAACATAGGGTGTTGCAACAGTTCTACAAGAAGGGGTATTTTCATCAAATGCCCATTTAAATCCTTTTGGATTAAAAGTGTTAGGTACATCTTGTAACCAATCAGGTCTAGACTCTGTTGTTTTAAATTTAAAAGCATCTGTACCAGGAATTTGTTGATTCCAATCTCCACCTACAATTACATAATTACCTTTTGAATATTCTTCTTCAAGAACTTTTGATAAAAATTCTATTTGTTGTCTTCTTATAGTACCACCTTTATCATAAGCAGATAAATGTGCATTTATAAGAATTAAATTTTTGTTATTTTCAACTGGAATTTTATTAACTAAAATACATCTATCTAATTCAACTAATTGTCTAGGAAAGCTTTCTTGACCAGGCAAAGAATATCTTTCACTTGAATTTATATTAAATTTGGACATTGATGTTAATCCAGCTAGAACTTGACCATGAGGTTTAGTTATCGGAACAGGAACCCAAGGAACTTTATAATTTATAGCAAATGTAAAACCGTAATCTTTAAATGTATCTTTAAGGTAATCAAATTCATTAACTTTATAACTTCTAGTTGCTTTTTTATCAACTTCTTGTAAAAACAAGAAATCTGAATTTAATTTTTTGATTTCATTTCCTATGCCATGCATATTAGTTAAGGTTTGTTCCTTGCTTATACATCTTGACATAGTTCCACCATCCATAAAGAAATCCTCATTTTTATCCATACCACAATATCCTATATTAAATGTTGTTAAGGTTAGTGGTTTATTAGTGGATACTTTTTTAGATTGGTTATCTTCTATATTTATTGATATTTTTTCATTAGGCTTATAATCAGTAGCCATCATAAAAATTATGTAACCAACAAATAAAAGAATTAAACATAAAAGACATATGCCGATTACTTTAAGTATTGTTTTCAAATTTATCAACTCCTATTTGTTATATTGTAAAATAATTACAAAATAAATATATATTTCATAATCACAAAATAATTTTACCATACAGTAAAATTATTAAAAACTTTAAGGCTAAATATATATGTTTTAATAATGAAGCTACATTTTTAAATTAACATTTAACACAACTATAATTAAAACACTATACATCTTTAAATATAAAATCTTTTTCAGAACTTGTATACTTAAAAAATTAATTTAATACCTTTATTTATAAGTTAGTCTTCCTTATAAATAAAGGTATTACTCTAGTTAATGAATATAAAATTATTTATAAGAATAAAAATTTTTGAAAATTGTATTTAAAGCCTTTTAAAAAGTTTGTTGATTATTATTAAAGCAGTAGAATGACAATAAAAATAAAATTACATATTATTTACAACATGCAAATAAAAATAAAATAAAAATATACTGTTTAATACATATATTTAGTTTGTATGGTAAATTAAATTAAATTAAATTAAATTAAATTAAATTAAATGTATACGGTCTATTA